>Ga0102590_1000271_pt1 | contig 132329 bp, 128 predicted proteins | sample AraplaMF_Col_mMF_FD_76859 | JGI IMG/M metagenome (GOLD analysis project Ga0102590, IMG submission 76859) | Arabidopsis root microbial communities from the University of North Carolina, USA - plate scrape MF_Col_mMF | ecosystem: Host-associated > Plants > Roots > Endosphere | place: USA... | reverse complement strand
AAAAGAAGCGTCCCGGCTTCATCGAGCCCGGCGATATCGATGCGGCGCTGAAGACGGCAACCGCGATCGGCGACGACACGCTGCAGCGGCAGGCGACGGGCAGGGTGGTGCCTGACAGCTTCACCCATGGCTCCGCCGCACAGCGCAAGCAGTGGTTCATGACCGGCTATCAGCAGGGCACGGTGCAGGCCTGCAACACGTTTGCGCCCGGCGCCGTGAATTGAGTCAGGAAGTATTTTGCCGTCATGGCCGTGCGCAAAGCGCGAAGCGCGTCTTTGCGCTAGGGTGCGTACTCATAAACGGGCCCTCCCGACGCAGGACGGGTGATGTCCGGTTAGACCCCGAAATCGGACATCAGGCGCAGACGAGGGAGTGTCCGCTAAGGGGCCAAACCCGGAAGTCGCCACGACGCGACTTCCGGGATCAATTTGGTCGAGCGCTCGGTCTTACTTGTGTAACGGCGACGCCGGAGATCGCGAGCAGCCCACCGACAATCAACTTTGGAGTGATGCGTTCGCCAAGGAACAACACGCTCGAAATCAAGGCGAACACCGGAAGCAGCAGACCGAAGGGGGCGACGCGGCCCATGGAGCAATGGGCGATCAGCCAGAACCAAAGGCCAAACCCAACAATTCCTCCGATGAAAATTGTGTAGGCGAGCGCCAGCCAACCACGTTCATCCGCCGTGACAAGGCTCGCCAGTTGTCCATATTCAAGGAGCAATGACATCAACATGACCTGCGGCACCGTGAGCAGCGACGACCACCCCATCAACATCAGGGGATCAAAAGGGCCGTAGCGTTTCGTCAGGACGTTGGACACCGCGAATGCGAAGGCTGCCCCGACCACAAGCAGCAGCGGAAGCACGTTTGCCGACAGGCCAGGCTCCGCTGCCAACACGACCACGCCGACGAATGCAAGCACCACTCCAGCGGAGGTGGTGAGAGACGGCCTCTCCGCGAGCAGCGGCCAGGCCAACAGGACGGTGAAGGGCGTGGCGAGTTGATATGCGACGGCCGACATGCTTCCCGAGCCGAGCCCAAGACCAACGTAAAAGAGCCCGAAGTTCAGTCCACCAAGAAAAATCGAAATAGCTGCGATAGGGCCGAACTGTTGAGGCGTGGGCCTTTTGACGAACGGAACAAGCAGCAGCGCGATGGCCAGGAAGCGCAGTGCGAGGAAGAAGAGAGGCGGGAACTCCGTAACGCCCACTTTGATGGCGACGAACTGATAACCCCAGAGCAAGGGGACGGCCACCGCGCAGACGATTTGGACGGCAGACATGGCATCCTTCCTTTCAAGACCGATCGGTCTATATATCGGCGCGCCAACAGAGGAGGCGTCCATGGGTTGTTTACCTGATGAAGCGGTCGAGAAGCGCGTCAGCGGTGGCCTGCGATGTGATCCGCGTCGGCGCCGTTTTGCCGACCACTCGCAGCCCCTCAACGAAACAGACGAGAATTCGGGCGGCACTTGAAGGCTCAACGCCATCGGCCAACTTGCCCGCCGTCTTCGCACGGGAAAGCGCATCCGCCACCCTGGCCTCCATGGCTCTGAAAAAGCTCGCGACGCGACGATCCACTTCAGCATCCTGGCCAGCCAGTTCCATGGCTGTGGCCACCAGCAGGCATCCGCGCCGACCATTGGCACCGCTCGTGCGGTCAACGTAGCCGGCAAGGTAGGCCCGCAGGCTGTCGACCGGCTCTCTGCGGGGGGCGAGTTCGATATCCATCCGTGTCAGGGCATCGGCAATGTAGCGATCAAGCGCAAGCAAGAAGAGCGAGTGCTTGTCACCGAAAGCGGCGTAAAGGCTGCCACGCGAGAGCTTCGTCGCGCGAAGAAGGTCCGGGAGCGCCGTGGCGTGATAGCCGCGCGACCAGAACACACCCATCGCGCGTTCGACGGCGGCTTCCACGTCGAAACTTCGGGGGCGGCCACGGGGCAACTGCACTGGGTTTTGGTGACTCATTGCTAATATATATAGACCAATTGGTCTTTAAATCGCAAGAGGCCGCTTCGGGTCAATCGCGTCGGTCCGCCCCTAAGTTCGGGACTTCCGGTCCACCCCTCGCTCCGGACGTGCCACAGCACTGCCCTAACTGACGCGATGGGCCAGAAGCAGAACCAAGCAAACCAGACAGAGACTTGAGCGCAACAACAAAATTGTCAGGGCCGCTTGGTGCTGGATCAGGCGTGCTATACTGGTGGGGTAAAGGCGATGCGCAGCCAAAGTAGGTGCGATTTCGATGGAAGCCTTGGCGTACGTGGTCATATCGTTTGAGCTGTTTCTTCTGACGCCTTTCCTGCCGTTCATCGTCTCATCCATGCTGGCGCTTGCCATGCCGGGTTGGCGCTCATTGTCAATCGTTGTCGGGTTAGCGGCGGTTGCCAGTGCCTTCTTTGTCTACACGTGGTGGTTCGACACTTGGGCATTGTCAATTTTCACTGTCCGCGAAGGCTATAAATACCATCTGGCCCTACTGCCTGTCGTGTTCGGACTGGTCGGCGGCGCGGCGCTAAGAGCGTATCAGCTCAAGAATAAATTACCCCGTCTTGGGTGGTATTCCGTTGGATTTGTATTACTCGGCCTCTTTGTTCATCCGAATCCATCTTTTAGCTTGTATCAGGGTGGTTGACGTGTCTTTGCCTCAACGCACGTCGTAGCCCTGTTGACGCAATGGGCGCGGGCAGCAGACTTGTATTGGCAAGACGGTGACTTCTCCTCCGGGTCTTGGCCGTGTAAAAACAGCCTTGAAGCGACATCGGCTTCGTAGCCGAACCAGTTCGGCTCAGGCCGCGATCGCGGTAATCAGCGGCTTGATCCCGACGATATTCATTACTCGGGTCAGATTATAGGCCAGAACCGAGAGGGCCATTTCAGCGGCTACCTTTGGGAGGGTTTTGGTCAGGAAGTGCGTCGCGCCCATGCGCGCCTTCATCGTGCCGAACGGGTGCTCGACCGTCTCGCGACGTAGGCGCATAGCGAGCGGGTTCGCATCGAGCCGCTGCTGCACGGCGTCGAGCAGATCCTCGTGCTCCCATCGCGTGATCCGTCGCTCTGACCCGGGTGTGCACTGGAGTTTGATCGAACAATTCTTACAGGCGTTGGTCCAGTAGCGCCGCAGCATCTTATCGGCTTCTTCGTTTGTATAACGATACGGCAATCGCTCCCCGGCCGGGCAACGGTAGGCGTCTTCCTCCGGCAAATAGACAAAGTCCTGCTTGCCGAAGCGTCCGTCCGACTTGGCGCCCGAGGTCATCGGCTTGGGCAGAGTTACTGTGATGCCGGCCTCGTGGCAGGCGAGGATCTCGGGGCTGCTGAAGTAGCCGCGATCGGCAACGGCCTCTAGCGTCTCGGTCCTTAGAACCGCCTTCGCCTGGCTGGCCATATTGGCAAGTTGCGCCCGATCTGAGCCGCTGTTCGTTACCTCGTGCGCCACAATCAGATGATGCTCGGTATCGACGGCAACCTGCACGTTGTAGCCAACGACGCCGGAACCGCGGCCGCTGGTCGCCATCGAACGGCTGTCGGGATCGGTCAGCGAGATTTGCTGGTCAGGCGAAGCAAGCATCTGCTTCTCGTAAACGGCAAGTTTGCCCATTTCTTCCTTCAGCTTCGTCAGCTTCTCGGTCAGCCTCGTCACCTTCGCAGCTAGCGCCTCCGTCGGCTCCTGCCGGTCGGCCGTGTCAAGTTGGCTCAGATAGCGCGCAACGCTCTCCTCCAGTTGGGCACGCCGCCGTTCCACCTTCGCCCGTGTGAAATTCTTGTCCCGATTGTTCACGGCCTTGAACTTGCTGCCATCGATGGCAACGCTCGCTGTCGTGAGGAGGCCCATCTCGCGGCAGAGTTCGACGAAGCGCGCACATACCCTGCGCAGCGCCAGGCCATTGTCTTTGCGGAAGTCCGCGATCGTCTTGTGATCAGGTGCGAGCCGACCCAGCAACCACATGACCTCGACATTGCGTCCGGCTTCTCGTTCGAGCCGCCGGCTCGACTGAACCCGGTTCAGATAGCCGTAAATGTAAAGCTTGAGGAGAACCGAGGGGTGGTACGACGGCCGACCAGTCGCCGCCGGCTCCACCCCCTCAAAGTTCATCTCAGTCAGATCGAGCGCATCGACAAACACGTCGATCACACGAACAGGGTTGCTATCGTCAATGAAATCATCGAGGCATTCGGGCAGTAGCGTCCACTGCCCTCGATCCGCCTGCTCAACGAAGCGCCTCATCAGCTTCTCCCGCAGAATCACGAGAGAATCATAGCAAAGCAGCGGCGTTTTCACACAGCCAGGGTCATCTGCAGTCGTCCCCGGCCGGTCAGGGCCATGTCTGCCCCACCCCGGGAAGCGGACAATCGCGGATTTATGAGTACACGCCCTAGCTCCCGGCCGTCCACTTCTGTACTTTTGAGATAGTTTGAAAACGTGGATGCCCGCACAAGATCGGGCATGACGGAAAGAGGCGGTGATGTCCTCCATCGACGAGACAAAACAATTCGTGCCGCTCAACATCGCGGTGCTGACGATCTCGGACACGCGCGCGCTGGCCGATGACAAATCCGGCGCGACGCTGGCCGACCGTCTCACCGCGGCAGGCCATCATCTTGCCGCGCGCGACATCGTTACCGACGACGTCGATGCAATCCGCGCCATCGTCAAGCGCTGGATCGCCGATCCCGGCATCGATGCGATCATCACGACCGGCGGCACCGGCTTCACCGGCCGCGACGTGACGCCGGAGGCGATCGAGCCGCTGTTCGAAAAGCGGATGGATGGTTTTTCCATCGCCTTCCACATGCTGAGCCATGCCAAGATCGGCGCCTCGACGGTGCAGAGCCGCGCGACCGCGGGCGTTGCCGGCGCGACCTTCATCTTCTGCCTGCCGGGATCGCCGGGCGCCTGTCGCGATGCCTGGGACGGCATTTTGGGCGCCCAGCTCGATTACCGCACGCGGCCGTGCAATTTCGTCGAGATCATGCCGCGGCTCGATGAGCACCTGCGCCGGCCTAAAGCACAAGGCGCTTCAGCCTGATCAAGAGCGCCCACAGCGCGCGGCCGACGTCGCGATAGGCCTCGCGGCGCAATTGATGGGCGCGCGCGATATGGAAGTCGATGAGTTGTGGCGTCACGCGCCGCGGGTTATCGCGACGCCCGGGCTTCACAGCTTCATTTCCCAGGTTTCGCCGACGAGATCGGCGCCAAAGCTATGGTGCCGCTCTTCCTTGACGGGGCGGAAGCCTGCGGCCTGATAGATGCCGCGCGCGGCGACCAGGATGCTTTGGGTCCACAGCGTCATTTCCTTGTAGCCCATCTCGCGCGCTGCGCGGATGCACTGCTCGACGAGCGCGCGGCCGACGCCGAGCCCGCGCGCTTTTTTCTCCACCAATAGCAGCCGCAGCTTGGCGACCTCGTCGCTGCCCTTCACCAGGAAGATCGAGCCGAGCGGCTCGCCGCCGGCTTCGGCGATCCAGCAATGCTCGCGCGAGGGATCAAAGTTCCTGATGAACTGCGCGCAGATCTCGGCGACCAGCGCCTCGTAGCTGATGTCCCAGCCATATTCCTCGGCATAGGCCTTTGCCTGGCTCGAGATCACCCAGCCGATGTCGCCGGGCCGGTGGCTGCGCAGGAGAAAGGCGGCCGGCTTCTCCCTGGGGCGTTCCAGCGCCTGCTCGATGGTCGTCATCGCCTGCACCACCGCGGCGCGCTGACCGTGTTCGAGCGACGCGAGCAGGTTTCCGACCTCCTCGTGCGAGCGGCGCTCCAACTCGGCCGAGGCGGCGCGACCCTTGGCGGTCAGCGAGAGTTCATTGACGCGGCCGTCGTCCTTTGACGGCTTTCGCGTCACGATCTGGCGCTGCTCCAGCGCCTGCAGCGTCCGGCTCAGGAAGCCGGGATCGAGCCCGAGGTCGCGGGTCAGGTCGGTGGCGGTACAGGCCGGACGATGCGCGATCTCGTAGATGATGCGCGCCTCCTGCAGCGTGAACGGGCTGTGCAGCAGCTTCGGCTCGATGATCCCGAGCTTGCGGGTATAGAAGCGGTTGAAGGCGCGAACGGCCGCGACTTCTCGTTCGGAATTCATCTCGGACATCGGGTACCTCGATATTTGCTATTGTCAAATATATATTTGACTTTGGCAAGTATATTCTCATGGGGGAGGCGCGCCGGCTCGTGCCGTTTCTACTTTGCATGGGGTTGTTTTCGATATTTTGTGTCCGGGCCCTGCGGTGTGCCGCTTAGGCGACGACCATGATCCGGCTGCGCAACTGGGTGCGCGAGGCACGGCCGAGCTGGCGCAGCAGCCGCGTCTCGGGACGGCGGGAATCCACGCCATGGCCGCCAAGCCGCTCATAATGATCGCGCGCGATCAAGAGCCCCTGTTCCGCCGACGGGCCGGTGATCATGCGGCCGACGAACTTGAAGGCGTCGCGGATCCGCGCGTTGGTGTAGGGCGAGCGGGCATAGCGAAAGACGCCGGCGCGCGGCCGGCCGCTCAGCGAGACGTTCTGGATGAATTGCGTGGTCTCGTCGATCCAGCCGTTGTCGAGCACCGCGCCGGGATGCAGGAACATCAGCCAGGGCGAACGCGCCGCCCGCGCGCCGGCGGCCAGCGCCGCGGCGCGTGTTCCCTCGAAGCTCAGAAAGCGGCAGCCGGCGACGTCAGCCACCCGTTCGATCACGCCATTGCCGGCCCGGTCGACCAGCAGCACCTCGGAGATGACGCCGGCCGCGGCTCCCGGCACCAGCGCCGCCAGCGTTGCAACGGCGGGCTGCTCTACCCCTTCGGTCGGAATGATTACGCTCAACATCATTGAGGCTGCGATGGCTCAAACGGAGAAACCTCAGCACTGTTATCACCTTGTCACACTCAAAACAGCCGTTCGCGTGCAGCTTTTTGCGGCAGATGGTGCAGACCGCGTTTCCGGAACGACCGCTTCGTTGTGAATTGGCTTCGATGATGTTCTTGCTTTGTTCTGATTGCGTGCTATCTTCAGAACATGAGCCGAGCATCCTCTCATGCCCTCAAGCACCCGCCGGTGAAGGCGCCCTCCGAACCGGCGGGTGCGACACCTTTTCCCGAGCTTGCGGTCGCCATCGACAGCCAGCGGCGGCGCGGCCGCGGCGCGCAATCCAACGCGAGCGGCCGGTTCGAGGCGGAAGCCCGCGTCGCCTTCGACGATGGCTGGCAGAGTCTCGACGAACTGCCGCCGTTCAAGACGACGGTGTCGCTGGACACCTCGCGCAAGGTCATCGCCCGCAACGACTCGCCCGATATCGGCTTCGACCGCTCGATCAATCCCTATCGCGGCTGTGAGCATGGCTGCGTCTATTGCTTCGCGCGGCCGACCCACGCCTTTCTCGGATTGTCGCCCGGGCTCGATTTCGAATCCAAGCTGCTTGCCAAGCCCGACGCGCCCGAACTTCTGGAGAAGGAACTGGCGGCGCCCGGCTACGAGCCGCGGATGATCGCGATCGGCACCAACACCGATCCCTATCAGCCGATCGAGCGCGAATACAAAATCATGCGCGGCATTCTCGAAGTGCTGGATAAAGCCGGCCATCCCGTCGGCATCGTGACGAAGTCGGCGCTGGTGACGCGTGACATCGACATTCTGCAGCGGATGGCCAAGCGCAATCTGGCCAAGGTCGCCATATCGGTGACCTCGCTAGATCCCACGCTCGCGCGCACCATGGAGCCGCGCGCCTCGACGCCGCCGAAGCGGCTGGAGGCGCTGCGGCAATTGGCGGCCGCCGGTATTCCCGCAACCGTGATGGTCGCGCCTGTCATCCCGGCGCTGAATGATTCCGAGATCGAGCGCATCCTCGATGCTGCCGCCCATGCTGGCGTCAAGGAAGCAAGCTACGTGCTGCTCCGCCTGCCGCTGGAAGTGCGCGATCTGTTTCGCGAATGGCTGATGGCGAACTATCCGGACCGTTACCGCCACGTCTTCACGCTGATCCGCGACATGCGCGGCGGGCGCGATTACGACTCGCAATGGGGCACGCGGATGAAGGGAACGGGTCCGATGGCCTGGATGATCGGACGCCGCTTCGAGATCGCCTGCGAGAAGCTCGGCCTCAACAAGCGGCGGTCGAAACTGACGACCGATCATTTCGTCAAGCCGAAGCGCAGCGGGCAGCAACTGAGCTTGTTCTAGATCGTTGTGGTCATTGCTGTTCGGAATGAAAGAGGAAGCGAAATGAGCAACAAGCCGAAGCCAACCCCCCGCTTCACCGTCGTCACACTCGGCGTCAGCGATATCCGCGCCAGCATCGCCTTTTATGAGGCGCTCGGCTTTGTCAGAAAGATGCGCGCAACGGGGGAGGCCGTGGCCTTCTTCGATACCGGCGGGACGATGCTCGCGCTGTTCCCGTGGGACCAACTCGCTGCCGACGCCAAGCTGCCGGATCAGCCGCGGCCGAAAACCTTCCGCGGCTCGACGCTCGCATGGAATTGCAGTTCCACTGAGGAGGTCGACGCCGTGCTCGATTTCGCCATCTCCTGCGGCGCGACGCTGTTGAAGCCGGCGCACAAGACCGACTACGGCGGCTACTCCGGCTATTTCGGCGATCCCGACAATCATCCCTGGGAAGTCGTGGTCGCGCCCGGCATCGAGGTCGGCGACGACCGGCGGGTCCATCTGCCTGACTAAGCCTGCAACCGTTGCGGCCGGGGCACTTCTTTCTGCCGGCGAATTGCCGTATTGCGGCCTGATGGACCGGAAGCTTGCACCAGCATCGGAACGACAGCCGCGCGTCATCTTGACGACGCCGCGCCTTGCGCTGCGCGCGGCGGCCGAGGCCGACATATCTATCCTGCAGGCGCTGATCTTCAGCGACGGCGAGGTGATGCGCTTTGCGTTTGCCGGAGCGCCGATGGCACGCGAGGCCGCCGAGGACTTCATCCGGAAATTCTTCACATTCGGCGACCGCCTCACCGGGATGGCGGTTCTGACGGAAAAGCCCGATGGCGAAATCATCGGCTTTGCCGGCCTGTCGCCCTGCGACGCGCTTGGCGCCGACGACTTTGAAATCGGGTTTGTGCTCGCGCGCCGGGCATGGGGCAGGGGGCTTGCAACCGAAATCGGCAAGGCGCAGCTCGCTTTCGGGTTCGAGCAGCTCGCATGCGAAAGACTGCTCGGGCTGGTCAACCCGCAAAACACGCCGTCCATTCATGCGCTGGAAAAACTCGGCATGCGCTTCGTGAGGACGATTGCGGACGCCAATCGCGGGCCTCGCAGCGTTTACGTGATCGAAGCCGGGGAATGGCGGCAACGCCATGCTGAATAACGGGAATTGAGCCGGGTTCCCGGTTGCGCGACGGCGCGCGCTTGCGCACGATCCCGGCCATGATTCGTGACAAGTCCGCCAAAAAAACCAACGGCAACTCAGGCAAGCAGGCCGGCAAGGAGCCGTCCAGGCTGCCCAAGGGCGTGATTGCGGTCGCGCCTGCCAGCTTTCGCCGCGAACGGGCGCTGATCAAGCGCGGCGTCTGGCCGGTCGCCGGCTGCGACGAGGCCGGGCGCGGTCCGCTGGCCGGACCGGTGGTGGCGGCCGCCGTCATTCTCGATCCGAAGCGAATCCCCAAGGGCATCGACGATTCCAAGCGGCTCACCGCCGAGCGCCGCGAGGAACTGTTCGAGGAGATCTGCGCCACCTCGTCCTTTGCCGTCGCCTTTGCCTCGCCGGCGCGGATCGACCGCGACAATATCTTGCGCGCCTCGCTCTGGGCGCTGGCGCGCTCGGTGCGCGCGTTGCCGGAAATGCCGAAGCATGTGTTCGTCGACGGCCGCGACAAGATCGATGCGCCGTGCGACTGCGAGGCGGTGATCGGCGGCGACGGCATTGTGGTGTCGATCGCGGCGGCCTCGATCATCGCCAAGGTGACGCGCGACCGCCTGATGAGCGCCCTGGCGCTGGATTGCCCGGGCTACGGCTTCGAAACCCACAAGGGCTACGCGGTGCCGGAACATCGCGAGGCGCTGGACCGGCTCGGCCCCAGCATTCACCACCGCCGCTTCTTCGCGCCGGTCGTCGCCGCGCGGCAGAAGCATTTCCCTGAAACGGTCGAAGTCGAACGCGATCTGTTCACGGTGGACGGGGAGATCGCTTCCGATATCTCCGTCACGATCTAAGATCGGTTGCCTCCGCGGCTCCTGCGCTCTATCAAACGTGTTGGGGGATAGGGCCGCCAGGCCCGGGCATTCGGACGGTTCATGCGTTTCACATCGCTCGTTGTCGAATTGATCCGCGCCCGGCCGCGGCTGGTGGTCTGGATTGTGGTGCTGGTGCAGGCGGCACTGTGGCTGATCCTGCCGATGCTGCTCTACCGCAGCCCGCCCGGCGATCTCGCGACCGTGCTGGCCTTCGGCCGCGAATACCAGGTCGGCACCTGGCTCGGACCGCCGCTGGCGTTCTGGCTCGCCGACATTGCCTTCCGCGCCGCCGGCAACACCATGTTCGGCGTCTATCTGCTGGCGCAGGTCTGCGCCGTCGTCACCTTCTGGGTCTACTACCAGCTCGCCCGCGCCATCGTCGGCGGGCAGCAGGCGGTGCTCGCCGTCCTGCTCTCGATGACGATCGTGGCGTTCAGCTCGCCCGGCGTCGAATTCGGTCCGCTGGTGCTGACGCGCCCGCTATGGGCGCTGCTGCTGTTGCATTCCTGGCAATTGATCGGCCAGAACCGGCGCAGTGCCTGGTTCGCCTGGTCGATCGAGGCCGGGCTTCTGCTGCTGACGACGCCGGCCGCGATCGGCCTGTTGCTGCTGCTCGTCGGATTCGCCGCCGCCACCGAGCGGGGACGGCGCGTGCTGATGTCGCTCGATCCGCTTTATTCGCTGCTGGTGATCGTCGTCCTGGTGCTGCCCTACATGATCTGGCTGCTCCGCGCCGATGCGCTGGTGATGCCGCCATGGCCCGCGCTCGCCGATCTTGCCGCGCGCGCCATGCAGTGGGGCTGGTTGCTCGGTGGTCTGGTGCTGGCGATGGCGGCCATCGTGCTCCTGGTGATTCTCAACTCCGGCTGGTTCGCCCGCGACGCCGCGGAGGCGCCGATCATCTACCGGCCGCCGGTCGACCCGCTGGCGCGCGACTTCGTCTTCTTCTTCGCGCTGGCGCCGGCGCTGTTCGGCAGCCTGATCGCGGGTTTCTTCAATTTCGATCGTATCGTCGGTGGAGCGGGCGTCGCCTTGTTGATGTCCGGACTTGCCGTGGTCGTGGCGACCGGCGACCTGATCCATCTGCGGCGCCAGCGCCTGCTGCGAACGGTGTGGGCGGTCGCCATCATCGCGCCCGCCGTGGCTGTCATCGCGGCGACGGCGTTCCTGCCATGGACCGGTGCGAACGAAGTCTCGACGTCGCTGCCGGCCAAGGCGATCGCGCAATTCTTTGGCGACAATTTCGAACGACGGACCAATCAGCGGCTGCGCGCGGTGGCCGGCGATCCGCAGCTCGCCAGCTTCATCGCGATGAGCCGCGGGCGCCCGCATCTGCTGCTCGATGCCACGCCGGAGCGGACGCCCTGGCTGTCGGTTGCGAAATTCAGCGAGACCGGCGGCGTGGTGGTCTGGCGCGCCTCCGATACCTCGGGCGCGCCGCCGCCCGAGATCGCGCAGCGTTTTCCCGGCCTCGTGCCGGAAGTGCCGCGCGCCTTCGAATGGCTGGTGAACGGCCGTCAGCCGCTGTTGCGCATCGGCTGGGCCATCGTGCGGCCGAAGGCGCCGTAGCTAAATTCCATACGCGGCATAGAAACTATCGATCGGGGCGCTGACCCGAAAGACCGGAAGCGGAAACGCCTCCCAAAGCCTGCCGGGGTCGAGCCGATCGAGATTGCGAATCAGGGCCTCGCGCAGCGGCTGCTTCACATGGCCTTCGCGATCGAGAAACTGCCCCCACCATGCCATGCCCTGAAACCGGCTGACGCCTTCGATCACCGCGCGTGATCGGACGTAGTCCTCGGGAAACAACCGGCGATAGGCTTCCGTGCCGTAAAGCCACGAGCGGCCTTCGACGCGCCTCGCCGCCGGAAAGCGCCGCTTGAGATAGGCGAACATGGTTTGAAGTTCGCGCCGCCGCTCTTCCGTTCTGGCCCTGCCGAGCGCGCCGGACGGATCACGGTTATAGAAGTGGGGGCGCACGATCCCGGTTTCCTCGTCGGCGTCGAACTCAAAGCAGCCGAATACGTGCCCGGCAGACGCGGACCGCTCCTCCGGGACCTGCGCATAGAACGCCTGTGTCCAGCCGGCCCGCTGCTCATGGCTGTCGAGCTCGGCGAGTTTGCCCGCGTAGTCGTGCCATGCCGGGTTCAAGCCATCCCGGCTGACATCACCAAGGCCGAAGCGGCGATGGAAATTGGTGTAGAGCAATACGGCCTCGGCAATCGGCGTCGATGTTTGCCCGGCGACGGCCTCGGCGAAGCGAAGCTGCAGGTCGAAAAAATCGCGATAGCGGTCGGCCTTGGTCTCGGCCTTGTTCATGGGCTGCCCGATCATCGCGGCGGAATGGTCTCAAGTGCCTTGGCGATGGCGCGCAGGTCCTGCCACGACATCCGCTTGTAGGACGGCGAGCGCAACAGATAGGCCGGGTGGAAGGTCGCCATGGCGCGGATGGTGCGGCTGCCGGTGTCGTAGTCGAACCACTTGCCGCGGGTGCGCATGATGCCCTCGCGCGTCTGCAGCAGCGTTTGCGTCGAAGGATTGCCGAGCGTCACCAGCACGTCTGGGTTCACGAGCTCGATCTGCCGCTGGATGAACGGCAGGCAGATTTGCGTCTCCTGCGGCGTCGGCGTGCGGTTGCCCGGTGGGCGCCAGGGAATCACGTTGGCGATATAGGCCTTGCTGCGGTCGAGCCCGATCGCCGCGATCATGCGGTCGAGCAGCTTGCCGGAACGCCCGACGAAGGGCAGGCCCTCGATGTCCTCGTCGCGGCCGGGCGCCTCGCCGACGAACATGATGCGGGCCTCGGGGTTGCCGTCGGCGAACACGAGGCGCGTCGCGGTGTTTTTGAGCGCGCAACCTTCGAATTTTTCCAACAGCGCCCGCAGCACGTCCAGCGTCGGCGCCGTTCGCGCCGCGTCGCGCGCCAGCGCGATGGCCGCTTCCGGGACCGCGGCAGTTTCGCTGCGCGGAACTGCCGGCATCGCGGCGGGCATATCCCTGGCCGGGGCGGACGGCGCGGTCTCGCGCACGGGGGCAGGCGCCGTGGGGGCCTCGGGCTCGCTCAGCCGATCGACCGGCTCCTCCATCAGCGCGCAATCGACCCCGGCCTCCAGATAAAAAGCCAGCAATTGCCTGAGATTAGGGGCGGGTTCGGGGATCAAATCCATTATGCCAATCTAATATGGATCGGGCCGGCGTGAAACGCCCCGCAGTTGCATTTCCATGGTTGTCCTCTCCGCAAAAATCGTAAACAAGAGCCCTTTAGAGCCGTTCTCAATCGGGCTGAGACAAGATCATGAGTGCAGAAGAACTTCCTCCCCGCGAATCCATGGAATTCGACGTCGTGATCGTCGGCGCCGGGCCGTCGGGCCTCGCCGCGGCAATCCGGCTGAAGCAGCTCAATGCCGATCTCAGCATCGTCGTGGTGGAGAAGGGTTCCGAGGTCGGCGCGCATATCCTGTCGGGCGCGGTGATCGATCCGGTCTCGCTCGACAAGTTGATTCCAGATTGGCGCGAGGATGCGGACTGCCCGCTGAAGACGCAGGTGAAGAAGGACCGGTTCTATTGGACCACCGAGGTCGGTGCGATCCGGCTGCCGAATTTCATGATGCCGCCGCTGATGTATAATCATCACTGCTATATCGGCTCGCTCGGCGATGTCTGCCGCTGGCTGGCGCCGAAGGCGGAGGCGCTCGGCGTCGAAATCTATCCGGGCTTTGCCGCGGCCGAGGTGCTGTACGACGACAACGGCGCGGTGCGCGGCATCGCCACCGGCGACATGGGCATCGCCCGTGACGGCAGCCTGAAGGACTCCTTCACGCGCGGCATGGAGCTGCTCGGCAAATACACGCTGTTCGCCGAAGGCGCGCGTGGCAGCCTGAGCAAGCAGCTGATCGCGAAATATTCGCTCGACGCCAAGAGCGAGCCGGCGAAATTCGGCATCGGGCTGAAGGAAGTCTGGGAGATCGATCCCGCCAAGCACCAGAAGGGCCTGATCCAGCATTCGTTCGGCTGGCCGCTCAACAACAGGACCGGCGGCGGCTCGTTCCTCTATCACTACGACGACAACAAGGTCGCGGTCGGCTTCGTCGTGCATCTCAACTACGACGATCCATATCTGTCGCCGTTCGACGAATTCCAGCGCTTCAAGACCCATCCCTCGATCAGCTCTGTGTTCGAAGGCGGCAAGCGCATCTCCTATGGCGCGCGCGCCATCACCGAGGGCGGCTATCAGTCGGTGCCGCGCCTGAGCTTCCCGGGCGGTGCGCTGATCGGCTGCGCGGCGGGTTTCGTCAACGTGCCGCGCATCAAGGGCGTGCATAATGCGATGGGCAGCGGCATGCTCGCCGCCGAGCACGTTGCCACCGCGCTCGGCGCCGGCCGCGCCAATGACGAACTGGTGGAATACGAAAACGCCTGGCGGGATTCCGCCATCGGCAAGGACCTGCACCGGGTCCGCAACGTCAAGCCGCTATGGTCGAAGTTCGGCACCATCATCGGCGTCGCGCTCGGCGGCTTCGACATGTGGTGCAATACGCTCGGCTTCTCGCTGTTCGGCACGCAGTCGCACGCCAAGCCCGACCGCAAGACGCTGGATGCGGCGAAGGCGCACACCCCGATCGCCTATCCGAAGCCCGACGGCAAGATTTCCTTCGACAAGCTGTCCTCGGTGTTCCTCTCCAACACCAACCACGAAGAGGATCAGCCGATTCATCTCAAGGTCGCCGACATGAACCTGCAGAAGACGTCGGAGCATGACGTCTTCGCCGGCCCGTCGAACCGCTATTGTCCGGCCGGCGTCTACGAATGGGTCGAGGAAGCTTCCGGTCCGCGCTTCCAGATCAACGCCCAGAACTGCGTCCACTGCAAAACCTGCGACGTGAAGGACCCGAACGGCAACATCACCTGGGTTCCCCCGGAGGGTGGCGGCGGGCCCAACTACCAGGGCATGTAGCGAGACCGGCTGACCACGATTACGTGAGGTGGAGGAGGGTGATACCGCCTTCGGTCACGATACCGCCATACTAGAAGCGTTTCCCGGTTGGGCTGGCCAGATCGGACGGCCTAAGGGTCTAATCTGCCAACCGATTCGCCAAGGCCGATCCTTGCGGTTGAGGGCCAAAAGCGGCATTGTCGCTGCCCGAGATGCCGCCGCGCTTGGTTTGCATTAGAGACCGATCGTAACGATCCCGCCATACATCCTGGAGCTAGGCCAACCGTGATGCTTTCCACTCGTATGAACCGTTGGACGATCGCTGCAATTACTCTCGCCGCACTGGCCGCGCCGGCTGCGGTCTTGGCCCAGACGCCGGAACACACGGGCGACAATGCCGCGCAATTCCCGAGCAAGGCCGATCTGAAATCGCTGACCACGGCGGGCAGCTATCTCGCCGCGCGCCATGCCAGCGTCGAGCGCGACGCCGCTTCCGCCGCAGCCTTCTACCGGTCCGCGCTGCGCAGCGATCCGAAGAACAACGAACTGCTCGATCGCGCGTTCATCTCCTCGCTCGCCGACGGCGATATCGACGAGGCGGTCAAGCTTGCCGATCGCATCCTGACCATGGACAAGGCCAACCGCGTCGCGCGGCTGGTGGTCGGCGTGCGCGATCTCAAGCAGAAGAAATACGCCACCGCGCAGATCAACATCAACCAGTCGATCCGCGGCCCGATTACCGATCTGGTGGCGACGCTGCTGTCGGGATGGGCGAGCTACGGCGCGGGCGATGCCAAGGTCGCGGTCGCCAATATCGACAAGCTGACAGGCCCGGAATGGTATCCGCTCTTCAAGGACCTCCACACCGGCATGATCCTGGAGACGTCGGGCAAGGAAAAGGACGCCGGGCCGCGGTTCGAGCGCGCCTACAAGCTCGACGAGACGATGCTGCGCGTGGCCGATGCCTATGGGCGCTGGCTGTCGCGCAACAAGGACGGCGCGGCGGCGGCCGGGATCTACGAAGCCTTTGACAAGAAGCTGCCGCGGCATCCCCTGGTGCAGGAAGGCCTGCGCGAGGCGAAGGCCGGCAAGAAGATGTCGCCGCTGGTCGATTCGGCACAGGCCGGCGCGGCCGAGGCGCTCTACGGCATCGGCGCCACGCTGACCCGCCGCGGCGGCGAGGATCTGGCGCTGGTCTATCTGCAGCTTGCGCTCTATCTGCAGCCCAATCATCCGCTGGCGCTGCTCTCGCTCGCCGATCTCTATGAATCGGTGAAGAAGCCGCAGATGGCGATCAAGGTCTACGAGCGGATGCCGGCCAGTTCGCCGCTCAAGCGCAACGCGCAGATCCAGCTCGCCACCAATCTCGACGCCGCCGACCGCAGCGATGACGCGATCAAGATCCTGAAGGGCGTCATCACCGAGGCGCCAAAGGACATCGAGGCCATCATGGCGCTCGGCAACATCGAGCGCGGCCGCAAGAAGTTCGGCGATTGCGCCACGACCTATTCGCAGGCGATCGAAGCGATGCCCGGCGTGACCGACAAGAACACCTGGGTCACCTATTACTATCGCGGCATCTGCGAGGAGCGCTCCAAGCAGTGGAGCAAGGCCGAGGCCGACATGCGCAAGGCGCTGGAGCTGCAGCCCGAACAGCCGCATGTCCTCAACTATCTCGGCTATTCCTGGATCGACCAGGGCATCAACCTCGACGAAGGCATGAAGATGATCCGGCGCGCCGTCGACCAGCGCCCCGACGACGGCTACATCGTGGATTCGCTGGGCTGGGCGTTCTACCGGATCGGCAATTTCGAGGATGCGGTGAAGCATCTCGAGCGTGCGATCGACCTCAAGCCGGAGGATCCGACCATCAACGACCATCTCGGCGATGCCTATTGGCGCGTCGGCCGGACGCTGGAAGCCAAGTTCCAGTGGGCCCATGCCCGCGACCTCAAGCCCGAGGCGGATGAACTGCCGAAGATCGAGGCGAAGATCAGCAATGGCCTGCCCGAGGATACGTCCTCCGCGGCTTCCGCCGACAAGAAGAAAGAAGACGGCAAGGGTGGCTGACGGAAGACGTTGGGAGCTGTTCGGCCATGTCCATGCTGAGTGACGAGGCGCGCGCCAAGGTCAATCTGTCCTTGCGGGTGAACGGCCGCCGCGCCGACGGCTATCACGATCTCGAAAGCGTGGTGGCGTTCGCCGATTGCGCCGACCGCCTGACGCTGACGCCGGGTGCGGATCTCGACTTGAAGATGTCGGGACCGCTGGCGCAGGCCTGCGGCGACACGTCCGACAATCTGGTGCTCAAGGCCGCAAGGCTGCTGGCGGAGCGCGTGCCCGGCATGAAGGCCGGCAGCTTTACGCTCGACAAGGTGTTGCCGGTCGCAGCTGGGATCGGCGGCGGTTCGGCCGACGCCGCGGCGGCGCTGCGCCTGCTCGCGCAATTGAACGGCGTTGCGCTCGACGATCCCCGCATCATCGAGGTCGCGCAACTGACCGGCGCCGACGTGCCGGTCTGCGTCAACTCGCGCGGCTGCGTCATGACCGGCGTCGGCGAGGCGCTGCAGCCGCTGAGCCTGCCGAAAATGCCCTGCGTCATGGTCAATCCCGGCGTGCCCGTCGCCACCCGCGACGTCTTCAACGCGCTTGGCCTGCGCAACGGCGAACTGCTGGTCGGCGTCACCGATGTGCTGCTGCAGGAGCGCTGGCCCGACGACAAGGCCTCGCTCGAAGAGTGGGTCGAAGCGCTTGCCGCCAATTCCAACGATCTGGAAGCGCCGGCGCTGCGCGTGCAGCCGGTGATCGGCGAGGTCATCGCGGCGCTCAACGCCACCAACGGCGCGTGGCTGGCGCGGATGTCCGGATCGGGCGCCACCTGCTTTGCGATCTACGAGAACACCGCCGACGCCGGCCGTGCGGCCGAGCAGATCCGGCGCGATCACCCGACATGGTGGGTGCATGCGGGAACGCTGGGCTAGGTCGCGATTTCGTAGGGTGGGCAAAGCGCAGCGTGCCCACCATCATTACCTGTTTTGAGGACATATTTCGGTGGGCACGCTGCGCTTTGCCCACCCTACGAGTTGAGAGCTACGAGCCGGGCCGCCGCGCCAGCGCCAGCGAAATACCCAAACCTGCGATGAACAGCCCCGAGCCCTGCCGCAACCGCTGCAGCAGGGTCGGATGCCGCGTCAGACCGGCGCGCGCGCTGGCCGCCATCATCACCACGACGACATCGGCCAGCGTGTTGAGCGCGACCGAGATCAGGCCGAGCGTGACGAACTGCAGCGCGACGGAACCGGCGGCGGGATCGACGAACTGCGGGATGAAGGCCAGAAAGAACGCCGCGGTCTTCGGGTTCAGTGCTTCGACCAGCACGCCTTCGCGGAAGACATGTTGTGTACCGGGCGCGACAACGGGCTGCGCGAATGCATCGCGTGCCTCGCGAAACGTCTTGATGCCGAGCCAGACCAGATAGAGGGCGCCGGCGAATTTGAGCGCGGTGAACAATTCGGCGCTGGCCAGAATGATCGCCGAGACGCCAAGCGCGCCGCCGATCACATGCACGAGCCCGCCGAGCGCGGTCCCGAAGGTTGAGGCCATGCCGGCGCTCCTGCCGCCGGACAGCGTCCGGGCCGCGACGTAAAAGATGCCGGGGCCAGGTACGACGGCGACGATCACCGCGGCCAGCAGGAACAGGGGAAAATTGGCGCCGGTCATTCGATTACCTTGTAGGGTGGGCAGAGCGAAGCGTGCCCACCAAAGCCTGTCCTCGAAATCAGTGATATTGGTGGGCACGGCGCAAGCGCGCCTTTGCCCACCCTACGGGCTAGGGATCTGGGCTCAATGCGATCGTGCCAGGCAGAACGCCACGACCTGCTCGAGCGCGGTCTTCATCGGCGAGGCCGGGAACAGTGCCAGCGCGTCCACCGCCATCGCGCCATAGTGCTGGGCGCGGCTGATCGTGTCTTCCAGCGCGCGGTGCTTGGTCATCAGGCCGATGGCATGATCGAGGTCGCTGTCGCCGATCTCGCCGCGCTCCAGCGCCTTGACCCAGAACTTGCGCTCACCGTCATTGCCGCGGCGGAATGCCAGCACCACCGGCAGCGTGATCTTGCCCTCGCGGAAATCGTCGCCGATGTTCTTGCCGAGCTTGGCGGCCTTGCCGCCATAGTCCAGGACGTCGTCGACGAGCTGGAAGGCGATGCCGAGATTCATGCCGACCGAGCGGCAGGCGGTCTGCTCGGCCTTCGGCCGATTGGCGATGACGGGGCCGACCTCGCAGGCGGCGGCGAACAATTCGGCCGTCTTGCCCCGGATGACCGCGAGGTATTCGTCCTCGGTGGTCGCAGTGTTCTTGGCGGCGGCAAGCTGCATCACTTCGCCTTCGGCGATCGTCGCGGCGGCGGAGGAGAGGATGTCGAGCGCGCGCAGCGAGCCGACCTCGACCATCATGCGAAAAGCCTGGCCGAGCAGGAAATCGCCGACCAGAACGCTCGCCTCATTGCCCCACAGCATCCGCGCCGACAGCTTGCCGCGGCGCAGTTCGCTTTCGTCGACCACGTCGTCATGCAGCAGCGTTGCGGTGTGCATGAACTCGACGGAGGCGGCGAGCTTGATATGGCCGTCGCCGGAATAGCCGGTGAGGCTCGCCATCGCGAGCGTCAGCATCGGGCGCAGACGCTTGCCGCCCGATGAGATCAAATGGTTGGCCACTTCCGGGATCATGGTGACTTCCGACCCCGTCCGCGACAGGATCGTGGCGTTGACCCGCTCCATGTCGGCGGCGACGAGCCCGACCAGCGCATCTATCGAGGCGTTCGACGGACTTTCGAAGGGTACAATAACCGCCACGCGGGTCTCCAATTTTGGCCAATTCGCACTATCCTTGTTCTACAATAGAAAGTGCCGGCTATGGCGGCAAGGGCAGGTAGCGGTTGACAGGCCGCGCGCCGCGGTCGCACCCCGGGCGAAAAGGAGAACATCCGTTGCGGGAATTGGTCAGAACCAACGATATCGTGCTGGTTTCCGCAATCGGCGCACTGCTCGACGGCGCCAATATCCATCATCTGGTGCTGGACCAGAACATGAGTGTGATCGAGGGATCACTCGGCATTCTACCGCGCCGTATTCTGGTGCACGAGGACGATAATCGCGAAGCCCGGCAATTGCTGGCCGAGGCGGGTCTGGCTCACGAATTGCGCCCCGATGAGTGACCCCGTTCTCGAACTCACCGAGGATGCGTTTCTCGGCGGGCAATTGCACTTAAAGCAACTGAAATCGGGACATCGCGCCGGTCACGACGCCGTGCTGCTGGCGGCGGCAACGCCGGCCCGTCCGGGAGACCGCGTGGCCGATCTCGGCGCCGGCGTCGGCGTCGCGGGCCTGGCGGTCGCCAAACGCGTCGCCGGCATCGACCTCGTTCTGGTCGAGATCGATCCCGCGCTGGCGGGGCTTGCGCGCGCCAATGCGGATGCGAATGCGATAAAGGCCGATGTGGTGGTGCTCGACGTCGAAGCGGATGCGGCCAGCTTTGCCGCCGCAGGCCTCGGTCCCGACAGCGTCGACGCGGTGCTGATGAATCCGCCGTTCAACGATCCGGCGCGGCATCGCGCCTCGCCGGACACGGCGCGCGGGATCGCGCATATGGCGACCGCGACGACGCTGCTGAAATGGATTCACGCAGCCCGGCGGATTCTGAAGTCACGGGGAACGCTGACGCTGATCTGGCGCGCCGACGGCATTGCCGAGGTGCTCTCAGCGCTCGATCACGGTTTCGGGAGCCTGCAGGTCCTGCCCGTTCACGGCGAGGCGCGGCTGCCTGCCAACCGCATCCTGATTCGTGCCACCAAGGGCGGGCGGGCGCCGACGCAAATCCACCCCGCCCTGATGCTCAATGACGAGCCAGGCGTACCCAATCGGAAAGTGCAGGAAATTCTGGCCGGGCAGGGCAGCCTGCCGCTCGGTGACCCGTGAAAACGGCGCGCACGCCAATCAGGGAACCAGGACGCTATTGCGGAAGCGTCTCTGACTGTTGCTTGGGCGCCGATGTGAAGTGGATCGCGGCCAGAAGGCTGCCGATGAGCATTATCAGCAGGTAGATTTTCATGTCAGTCTCCGCTGCACCATTGCAGCTTTAACATCTGCAATGCAAAAGGCGTTCCCGGCCCAGAGGGCATTCCGCCTTTGCAATGACAGTGGTGGGATAAAAAATGGTTAATTCGAGGTAACGGCATGAGTGAACAATTAAGTGATCGCACAGGATTGCCGCGCCTCATGGACCGGATGAAACAACTCATTCCGGCAAAATTCCGGCCTGATGCCGCCGTCGTTCCGGTGGTGCGCCTGTCGGGCGTCATCGGCGCGGTGACGCCGCTGCGGCCGGGCCTGACGCTCGCCGGCATCGCCAAGACGCTGGAGCGTGCATTTGCCACCAGGCATGCCAAGGCGGTGGCGCTGGTGATCAATTCGCCCGGCGGCTCGCCGGTGCAATCGCGCCAGATCTATTTGCGGATCAGGCAGCTGGCCGCGGAAAAGAAGCTGCCGGTGCTGGTGTTCGTCGAGGATGTCGCGGCGTCCGGCGGCTACATGATCGCCTGCGCGGGCGACGAGATCTTCTGCGATCCGTCCTCGATCCTCGGCTCGATCGGCGTGGTCGGCGGCAGCTTCGGGTTTCAGGACCTGCTCAAGCGGATCGGGGTCGAGCGGCGGCTTTACACGGCCGGCGAGCACAAGGCGATGCTCGATCCGTTCCTGCCCGAGGACCCCGGTGACGTGGCGCGCCTGAAGGCGCTCCAGCGCGAGATCCACGCCATCTTCATCGCGCTGGTCAAGGCAAGCCGCGGCGAGCGCCTCAGCGGCAATGATGACGTTTTGTTTACCGGCGAGTATTGGGCCGGAGAGAAGTCCGTGTCGCTCGGCCTTGCCGATGCGATCGGCGATCTCAGGTCGACGCTGCGCGCGCGCTTCGGCGAGAAGGTGCTGACGCCGGTCATCGCACCCGCCAGCGGCATGCTGTCCGGGCTGCTCGGCCGGCGGTCACCGGGGGCAGGCTCGCTGGCCGCATTGGACGGTATCGGGGGCTTGCCGGATGAGCTGATTTCGGCCGTCGAGACCCGGGCGATTTGGGCCAAATTCGGCTTCTAACGCGGAAGTGAGCGCGCCATTTAGTCCCAAAAGCACAATTGCGGCGCAGCCCGGCTTAAGCGAGAATGTCTCTATTGGGGGCTGACACGTGAACGACAAGGATCGACCGATGCCGCCGCTGATCGCATTCGCGGGTGCCCTGGGAGGGCTCGCCGTGGTCCGCTGGGCTTACAAGACTGCCGTCCGCATCAACAGGGAACTGGAAGAAGCGCGTCTGGCACGCGTCACCGAGGCCGCCCAGAAGGCTGATATTCCAACGCTGCGCCGTGACCCGGTCACCGGGGCCTATCGGCCGGGCTAGCTGCCGCGGCCATCCAGGGTCCGTAGCGAAGCGAACGAACCCTCAAATCTCGAGATTCCGGGTCTGGTGCCGACGCACCAGCCCGGAATGACATTCCGGGGCGGCCTCATCGCCTTGATTCCCTGCCTGCACGCCGATACGGTCCCGCGCGCTCAAAACCCCCCTCGCGAGACCGATTCTGCCGATGGACGCACTTCCTGCCCATATGCGCCCGGAACGTTCGTTCCAGGGCTTCATCCTTGCTCTGCAGCGGTTCTGGGCCGAGCAGGGCTGCGTGATCCTGCAGCCCTACGACATGGAAATGGGCGCCGGCACCTTCCATCCCGCGACCACGCTGCGCGCGCTCGGGCCGAAGCGCTGGAATGCCGCCTATGTGCAGCCCTCGCGGCGACCCAAGGACGGCCGCTACGGCGAAAATCCCAACCGGCTGCAGCACTACTACCAGTTCCAGGTGATCATGAAGCCGTCGCCGCCGAACTTGCAGGACCTGTACCTGAAGTCGCTGGCGGCCATCGGCATCGATGCCAGCGTCCATGACATCCGCTTCGTCGAGGACGATTGGGAAAGCCCGACACTCGGCGCATGGGGTCTGGGGTGGGAATGCTGGTGCGACGGCATGGAAGTCAGCCAGTTCACCTATTTCCAGCAGGTCGCGGGCGTCGAATGCGCGCCGGTCGCGGGCGAACTCACTTACGGCCTCGAGCGTCTCGCGATGTATGTGCAGGGCGTCGACCGCGTCTACGATCTCAATTTCAACGGCCGTGACGGCGCCGAGAAGGTCACCTATGGCGACGTCTTCCTGCAGGCCGAGCAGGAATATTCCCGGCACAATTTCGAATATGCCGATACCGCGATGCTGTTCGAGCAGTTCAAGATGGCGGAAGAGGCCTGCCGGAAATATCTCGCTGCGGGCTGGCAAGAAAACTCAAAGCCGGGCGGCAATCAGAAAGAGCATCTGATGGCGCTGCCGGCCTATGACCAGTGCATCAAGGCGAGCCACGTCTTCAACCTCTTGGATGCCCGCGGCGTGATCTCGGTCACCGAGCGGCAGAGCTACATCATGCGGGTGCGCGAACTGGCCAAGGCCTGCGGCGAAGCCTGGATTCACACCGAAACGGGCAGGGCGGCCTGATGCCTGATCTTCTCCTCGAACTCTTCTCCGAAGAGATCCCCGCCCGCATGCAGGCCAAGGCGGCGGACGATCTGCGCCGCATGGTCTCCGACAAGCTCGTCGCCGAGGGCCTGGTCTATGAAGGCGCCAAGGCGTTCGCGACGCCGCGGCGGCTGGCGCTCACCGTGCACGGCATTCCGCAGCGGCAGCCCGATCTGAAGACCGAACGCCGCGGACCGAAAATCGGCGCCCCCGATGCGGCCGTGCAGGGCTTTTTGAAAGCGACCGGCCTCAAATCGCTGGACGAGGCGACGATCCAACGCGACCCGAAGGGGGACTTCTATGTTGCGCTGATCGAGAAGTCCGGCCGATCGACGCTCGACGTGCTGGCCGAGATTCTGCCCGTCATCATCAGGACCTTCCCGTGGCCGAAATCGATGCGCTGGGGCGAGCGCTCGGCCAAGTCAGGCTCGCTGTCCTGGGTGCGTCCGCTGCATTCGATCATCGCGACCTTCGGTCCGGAGACCGAAGAGCCGGATGTCGTCAAATTTTCCGTCGACGGCATCGAGACCGGGCAGACCACGTTCGGCCACCGCTTCATGGCGCCGGCGGCGATTTCCGTGCGCCGCTTCGAGGATTACGAGGCCAAGCTGAAGGCCGCCAAGGTCGTTCTCGATGCGCAGGCGCGCAAGGACATCATCCTGGCGGACGCGAAACAATTGGCGTTCGCACAAGGCTTTGAGCTGGTCGAGGACCAGGCGCTGCTCGACGAGGTCGCCGGTCTCGTCGAATGGCCGGTCGCGCTGATGGGATCGTTCGACGAGGAATTTCTGTCGATCCCGGACGAGGTGATCCGCGCCACCATCCGCAACAACCAGAAATGCTTTGTGGTGCGCGATCCCAAGACGGGCAAGCTCGCCAGCAAGTTCATCCTCACCGCCAATATCGAGGCGACCGATGGCGGCAAGGTGATCGTGGCCGGCAACGAGCGCGTGATCCGTGCGCGGCTGTCGGACGCAAAATTCTTCTATGAGACTGATCTGAAGACGAAGCTCGAGAGCCGGCTGCCAAAATTCGATCAAATCGTGTTTCACGAAAAGCTCGGCACGCAGGCCGAGCGGATCGCGCGGATCGAGCGGCTGGCCGCCGAGATCGCGCCGCTGGTCGGCGCCGACGTTGAAAAGGCCAGGCGTGCGGCGCATCTGGCGAAGGCCGATCTGCTCACCGAAGTCGTCGGCGAATTCCCCGAACTGCAAGGCTTGATGGGCAAGTACTACGCGCAGGCACAGGGCGAGGACGCCTTGGTCGCCGCCGCAAGTGAGGAGCATTACAAGCCGCAAGGGCCTGCCGATCGCGTGCCGAGCGATCCCGTGAGCGTGGCGGTGGCGCTGGCCGACAAGATCGATACGCTGGTCGGCTTCTGGGCGATCGACGAGAAGCCGACGGGGAGCAAGGACCCGTATGCGCTGCGGCGTGCGGCGCTGGGGGTAATCAGGCTGATCGTCGAGAACGATCTACGGGTTGGCATCGCGTTGCTTCTCGCGGAGCCTACTCGTCGTATCTACAAGCAAGCTGCGAAGCCCGTGGCCATGTATAAGTCGATACTCTGGAAGGGCCAGCAAGTTCCGGAAGTGGCACTGGACCTCCTTGGTTTCTTCGCCGACCGCCTGAAAGTCCAGCTCCGCGACCAGGGCGCGCGTCACGATCTCGTGGACGCGGTGTTCTCGCTCGGCGGCCAGGATGATCTCCTGCTCGTCGTCCGCCGCGTCGAGGCGCTCGGCAAGTTCCTCGATACGGATGACGGCAAGAACCTGCTTGCAGGGACCAAGCGCGCGAGTAACATCCTCGCCATCGAGGAGAAGAAGGACAAGCGCACGTATGGCGGCGCGCCGGATGCCGCCCTCCTGCAGTTGGCGGAGGAAAAGGCGCTGGCGAAGGCGATCGACCAGGTCAAGAGCGAGGCCTCTGCTGCGGTTGCAAAGGAAGATTTTGCCACTGCGATGAGCGCGATGGCCAAGCTGCGTCCCGCCGTCGATGCGTTCTTCGACAAGGTCAAGGTCAATGCCGATGAACCCGATGTGCGCGAGAATCGACTAAAGTTACTGAACGAAATCCGAGCGGCGACCCGCGCGGTGGCAGATTTTTCGAAGATCGAAGGCTAGATCATGGATCGACAGACGCTCGCCGCTTACGACCTGGGTGCGGCAGCGTTCGCGAACGATTGGCTCGGCCAGCCGGCGCCCGTCGACCTGCAGGAAATCGTCGAGCGGTTTTTCGTACGCGGCGGCAATTCGGCCGATATCGGCTGCGGCTGCGGCCGCGAGGTCGCCTGGCTGCACGCGAACGGTTTTTCTGCCGTCGGTTTCGATGCCTCCGAGGGCCTGCTCAAGGAGGCGCGCCGGCGCTATCCCTCCTACAAGTTCGCGCACGCCGAACTGCCTGATCTGCGCGGCATCGGCACGTTCGACAACGTGCTGTGCGAAACCGTGATCATGCATCTCGACCACAAGGAGATCGCGGCGTCGGTTCGCCGCCTGCTCGATGTCGTCAAGCCGAGCGGCATCCTCTACCTGAGCTGGCGCGTCACCGAGGGCGAAGACCAGCGTGATCCACAGGGGCGTCTCTACGCCGCGTTCGACCCGGCGGTGGTGCGGGCGGAGCTGAAGGACACAACGGTGCTGCTCGACGAGGAGATTGTCAGCGCCTCGTCGGGAAAGAAGATTCACCGCTTCGTGGTGAAGAAGCCCGGGCTGGAAATCAGGGAATGAATTGTAGGGTGGGCAAAGCGAAGCGTGCCCACCATCAAGCAGCATGCACGATGATGGATGGTGGGCACGGCGCTTGCGCGCCTTTGCCCACCCTACGGCGCTGCCGCTCGTTACAAGCAAAAGAAAAACCCCGCCCGGAGGGGACGCCGGGCGGGGTTTCTGTCCGGTCGTATCTCGCGCACATCCGCTTGCGCGGCGCCCGGACCAGATCGTTCAGGCTACTGAGGTCTATTCGACCACCTGAACGATGCGACGCGAACGCGGTTCGACCAGCACCGTCTGGCCGTTCACCACGGTGTAGCGATAGGGCGTGACGCCGAAGGTTTGCGGCACGTCGTAATAGGTCACGCCGGTTTCCGGCAGCACGCCGCCGACCACGACGCTTTCGGTAATCGTGTAGTTCGGTACGCGTTCACGCACGATGTATTCACGGAAGGCCGGCCGCTGATCGGCGATGATGCCTTCGTGGTCGCCGATGACGACGGTGCCGCCGCCGGCCACGCCGGTCGTGATCGTGGTCTGCGCCTGAGCCGCGATCGGGGCAGCCATCGCGCCCGCGATCGCCGCAATGGCAAATAGTCTGTTCCGCATGGTCAACTCCTTCGCGAGAAGAGGCGCCGGCCTTCGCCAGGCGCACACAATGCGGGCCAATTCATTGGCGCCCTGCATTGTTCCGGAAAAACGCAGCCTCATCCGGGGCATTTCTGGGGAATTGTTGCGAAGGCTGGAACCCATTGAAGTGTTGGGGCGTCTTGCTATTCCCGAACCGCGCCAGCGGCTAAGTTGCCACCCTCGATTCGATTCCCACCCATCAGCTCCCACCCATCAGCCGGAGATCTCAATGACCATCACCGCTGCGCACATTTCCCCGATCGTTGCCCTGATCGCGGGAGTCCTGATTCTGATCATGCCGCGGTTCCTGAATTTCATCGTCGCCATCTACTTGATCGTGGTTGGCTTGGCCGGCCTCGGCGTGTTCAAGATGTTGAGATTCTAGATTCCTGTTTGACACGTTTTCTTCACGCGAACCGGGCGCCTGCTTCGCTTGAAAACGTTATACCCGCGGGAAAGCGGGGTTTCGCGGCTTGCGCGGAACCCCTCAAAATGGTGTAAGGCGCGCATCTTTCTCCCCTTTTTCGGATAGTTGGAATCCATGGCCAAAGCCGTCGCGAAGTCCAAGAAGGTTGCAGCGAAATCTGCAGCGAAATCAAAGCCATCGGCCAGAAAAGCCGCTGCTGCTCCGGCCGCCCGCAAGGCGCTGAAGAAGGCCCCGGCCGCGAAGGCCAAGCCCGCCAAGAAGCCGGCGGTCAGCAAGGTGGCGGTGGAAGCGGTAAAATCCGGCAAGTGGGTTTATACCTTCGGCGACGGCAAGGCGGAGGGCAAGGCGGGCCTGCGCGACCTCCTGGGCGGCAAGGGCGCCAACCTCGCCGAGATGGCCAATCTCGGGTTGCCGGTTCCTCCCGGCTTCACCATTCCGACCTCGGTCTGCACCTACTTCTACGCGCACGACAAATCCTATCCGCCGGCGCTGAAGCCGCAGGTCGAGAAGGCGCTCGACTATGTCGGCAAGCTGACCGGCAAGGCGTTCGGGGATGCGAAGAATCCGCTTCTGGTATCGGTCCGCTCCGGCGGCCGCGCCTCGATGCCGGGCATGATGGATACCGTGCTCAACCTCGGCCTCAACGACAAGACCGTCGAGGCGCTGGCCGAACTCTCCGGCGACCGGCGCTTCGCCTATGACAGCTATCGCCGTTTCATCACGATGTATTCGGACGTGGTGCTCGGCTTCGAGCATCATCACTTCGAGGACATTCTCGACACCTTCAAGGACGGCCAGGGCTACACGCTCGACACCGATCTTTCCGGCGACGATTGGGTCGAACTGGTCGGCAAGTACAAGGAAGCGGTGGCGCGCGAGACCGGGAAGGAGTTCCCGCAGGATCCGCACGAGCAATTGTGGGGCGCGATCGGCGCGGTGTTCTCATCCTGGATGAATGCGCGCGCGGTGACCTATCGCCGCCTGCACGACATCCCGGAATCCTGGGGCACCGCCGTCAACGTGCAGGCCATGGTGTTCGGCAACATGGGCGAGACGTCGGCGACCGGCGTTGCCTTCACGCGCAATCCCTCGACCGGCGAGAGCAAGCTCTACGGCGAATTCCTGATCAACGCGCAAGGCGAGGACGTCGTGGCGGGCATCCGCACCCCGCAGGACATCACCGAGGAAGCGCGCCAGGAATCCGGCTCCGACAAGCCGTCGATGGAAAGCGCGATGCCCGACGCGTTCAAGGAGCTGACGCGCATCTACACGATGCTCGAAAAGCACTACCGCGACATGCAGGACATGGAGTTCACGGTCGAGCAGGGCAAATTGTGGATGCTGCAGACCCGCGGCGGCAAGCGCACCGCGAAGGCGGCGCTGCGCATCGCGGTCGAGCTCGCCAATGAAGGCCTGATCTCGAAGAAGGATGCGGTGATGCGGATCGATCCGGCCTCGCTGGATCAGTTGCTGCACCCGACCATCGATCCCCAGGCCAAGCGCGACGTGATCGCGACCGGCCTGCCGGCCTCGCCCGGCGCTGCTTCCGGCGAGATCGTGTTCTCGTCCGATGAAGCCGCAAAGCTTCAGGCCGACGGCCGCAGCGTCATCCTGGTGCGCGTCGAGACCAGCCCGGAAGACATCCACGGCATGCATGCGGCCGAAGGCATTTTGACCACGCGCGGCGGCATGACCTCGCACGCCGCGGTGGTCGCGCGCGGCATGGGCAAGCCCTGCGTCTCCGGCTGCGGCGCCATTCGCGTCGATTACGGCCGCGGCACCATGAGCATCGGCGCGCGCACCTTCAAGACCGGCGACGTCATCACCATCGACGGCTCGGTCGGCCAGGTGCTGGCCGGCAAGATGCCGATGATCGAGCCAAAGCTGTCCGGCGAGTTCGGTACGCTGATGGGTTGGGCCGATGCCGTCCGCAAGCTCGGTGTCCGCGTCAATGGCGATACGCCCGACGATGCGCGCACAGCGGTCAAGTTCGGCGCCGAGGGCATCGGCCTGTGCCGCACCGAGCACATGTTCTTCGAGGAGACCCGCATCCGCACCGTGCGCGAGATGATCCTTTCCGAAGACGAGCAGTCGCGCCGCGCCGCGCTGTCAAAACTGCTGCCGATGCAGCGTGCGGATTTCGTCGAGCTGTTCGAGATCATGAAGGGCCTGCCCGTCACGATCCGCCTGCTCGATCCGCCGCTGCACGAGTTCCTGCCGCACACCCAGGCCGAGATCGAGGAAGTCGCGCGCGCGATGAACACCGATCCGCGCAAGCTCGCCGACCGCGCCCGCGACCTCGCCGAGTTCAACCCGATGCTCGGCTTCCGCGGCTGCCGTCTTGCGATCGCCTATCCGGAGATCGCCGAGATGCAGGCCCGCGCGATCTTCGAAGCTGCCGTCGAAGCCGAGAAGCGCACCGGCAAGGCGGTCGGCTTAGAGGTGATGGTGCCGCTGATCGCGACCAAGGCCGAGTTCGACCTGGTCAAGGGACGCATCGACGCCACCGCGCAGTCGGTGATGAAGGAAACCGGCAAGAAGCTCGCCTATCAGGTTGGTACGATGATCGAGCTGCCGCGCGCGTGCCTGATGGCCGGCGACATCGCGCAGACCGCGGAGTTCTTCTCGTTCGGCACCAACGACCTGACGCAGACGACGTACGGCATCAGCCGCGACGACGCCGCCAGCTTCCTCGGCACCTATGTCAGCAAGGGGATTCTGGAAATCGATCCGTTCATCTCGGTCGATCGCGACGGCGTCGGCGAACTCGTGAAGATCGGCGTCGCCCGCGGCCGCAAGACCCGGCCCAATCTCAAGGTCGGCATCTGCGGCGAGCATGGCGGCGATCCGGCCTCAGTGGCGTTCTGCCACGAGATCGGTCTCGACTATGTCTCGTGCTCGCCCTATCGCGTGCCGATCGCGCGCCTCGCCGCCGCACAGGCCGCGCTCGGCAAGACGGTGGCGAGCCAGGCGTAAGCGTTCTTCAGCGCTCTACATAACGACGACAAAATGCCCGGGATTTTCCCGGGCATTTTTGTTTCAAGTGCGTGGAGGTTCTGACCGTCATTGCGAGGAGCGAAGCGACGAAGAAGCAATCCATCGCACGACGCAACGGATGGATGGATTGCTTCGCTTCGCTCGCAATGACGGAGCGAATGCATCAGCACGCTAGCGTGAATTGGAACTCGCGGCCTCATCACGACACGCGCGAAGTAGCGCCTTCCTCGCGCAAAATTTTCTTCATCATTTTCGTTGACGGGATGTTTACCACTTTCGTCGCGCGCCTGTTTACCAACACTTCTCATGCATTCGACGGAATCCGCGCGATCTCTTGCGTGTAACACGCACGCCACGCCGATTAACTCCCCAGCAACCTAAATTCGATACCAACAAAAAAGATCGAATTGCACGGATGTACTGAAGTTCGATCCTTAGTAAGCGTTGCGTGAGCGTACAATGTTTGTGTTGCGTAACCAGCCGAAGGGCGCGCGGTTCGCGTCCTTCGGCCTCGGTCTCTGCATCTTCGCATTGATGCCGACCGAGATCGGATATCAGGATATCGCTTCGCTGCTGGCCCGCCAGCCGGGCATCGCCGAGCGTTGGCAGAAGCGGGTGTTCTCTTCCGCCGGCTCCATCCAGGTCGCAACCTTCTCCTTTGGCCGTCCGATCGGCACCTCCTCGCCGCAAACCGCGACCTATCGGCTCGCCAGTCTCGACACCCAGGGCATCGACATCACGGGATCGGTGACGCGCAGTCCGCTCGTCGCGCCGCCGCCGCGTTATCAGGCCGCTGAATTTCCCAAGGTTGATCGTACGCTGAAGGGCGACCGTCTCGTGGTGAGGCCTGCGCCTGCGGAAACCCCTGCGCCGACCGAGCGCGCGCCGGCAATCGAGGATCCCGCGACCTCAAATGCATTGGTCAAGGGCGCCAAGACCGCCGAGGCGGCGCCGTTCCCGGTCGAGCGCGCGCCGCTCGATCCCGAGCTGCAGGCCGCGCTGAGCGCGCCGCCGCTCGACATGTCGCTGCCGCTGGAAAGCAAGCCACAGGACGATATCAAGGTCGCGCCGAAAGCGGCCGAGCCGCGGCGCGATGGTTTTTCCGTCAAGACATCGAGCCTGTTCTTCGGCTCCTCGCTCGGCTCGCCCGAGAGCATCGAGCGCTGGCAGCCCGGCGAAGAGCCGGTCATCGTGATGCCAGGCGTGCAGCCCGATCCCGACATGAAGGTGATGGCCTCGCTGCCGGTCGATGCCGATGGCCCGGTGCGCGCCGGCGAGATGGGCGAGAGCGTCGCGCCAAAGGGCGAGGTCAACGCCGACAATCAGCGCGCCAAGACGCCGGCAGAACGTCTCGGCCTGTTCGACGAGAAGTCGCGCGCCAAGTCCGAAAAATGTCTCGCCGAGGCGGTCTATTTCGAGGCCCGCGGCGAGGCGGTGCGCGGCCAGATCGCGGTGGCGCAGGTGGTGCTGAACCGCGCCTTCTCCGGTAAATATCCGGAGACCGTGTGCGGCGTGGTCTACCAGAACAAGCACCGCCACCTTGCGTGCCAGTTCACCTTCGCCTGCGACAACAACAAGGACGTGATCCGCGAGCCCGACATGTGGGAGCGCGCGAAGAAAATCGCGAAGGCGATGCTCGACGGCCAGCTCTGGCTGCCGGAGGTCGACAAGTCGACGCACTACCACGCCTATTGGGTGCGCCCGTCCTGGGTCAGCGAAATGCGGAAGATGTACAAGACCGGCGTGCACACCTTCTACCGGCCGCGCGCCTGGGGCAATGGCAGCGACGCGCCGAGCTGGGGCACGGCCGCCGAGACAGCGGCGATCTCCGCAAAACTCGCCGAAGCCGCGCAAAGCTCGGCCGAGCAGGCCAGCCTTAAGCGGTAGGCCTCTCCGTCGCCCCTGCGAACGCAGGGGCCCATAACCACCGGCGGTGGTTGTTGAACGAAGCCGCACGACGGCCACTTCCCCAAATCGCGCCGCCGCGGCGTATGGGTCCCTGCGTTCGCATGCGTTCGCAGGGACGACATCGAGATGTTGGGCCCGCCAAAATTGCTCTCATTGCCCTCGACAATTTTGCAGGTCTGCCCTGCGGCGGAAAATTTTTCTCGGCAGCCCCCTTGGGCTTTTCATGCATTTGCATTAACTCACGGTAACCTTTCGCCCGGCATCCCGGGCGCCGGGACGTCCCAGGGGAAACACATGGCTGCAGCGAACGGCGACCTTCACCCATCTTCCGGGCCTGCGGGATTAGGTACCTGGCGGACGCCGCTGGTGATCATGATCTGCGGTTGCCTGATCGCGCTGCTCAGTTTCGGGCCGCGCTCGACCCTCGGCTTTTTCGTCCAGCCGATGAGCCGCGAGTTCGCCTGGGGCCGCGACGTCTTCGGCCTTGCGATTGCACTGCAGAACCTGTTGTGGGGCCTTGGCCAGCCGATCGCCGGCGCCATCGCCGATCGCTTCGGCGTCCTGCGGGTGATGGTGGTTGGCGCGCTGCTCTATGCCGCCGGTCTTCTGCTGATGCGCTACGCCACGACGCCGCTCTCGCTCGATATCGGCGCCGGCGTCCTGATCGGCTTCGGGTTGTCGGGCTGTTCGTTCAACCTGGTGCTGTCAGCCTTCAGCAAGCTGCTGCCGCCCGAGCGGCGCGGCATCGCGCTCGGCTTCGGCACCGCGGCCGGCTCGTTCGGGCAGTTCCTGTTCGCGCCGTTCGGCGTTGCGATGATCGACAATTTCGGCTGGCAGCCGGCGCTGACGGTGTTCGCGCTTCTCATGCTGTTGATCGTGCCGCTGTCGCTCGCGATCGCAACGCCCCCCACGGCACCTTCCAGCGAACGTGCCGCGGACGAGCAGTCATTCAAGACCGCGCTCGCCGAAGCGTTCGGGCATCGCTCCTACGTGCTCCTGGTGCTCGGCTTCTTCACCTGCGGCTTCCAGCTCGCCTTCATCACCGTGCACCTGCCGGCCTATCTGGCCGATCGCGGCGTTGCCTCGCAGACCGGCGGCTGGGTGGTCGCGGCGATCGGTCTTTTCAACATCATCGGTTCGCTCGGTGTCGGCTGGCTGCAGAACAAATATCCGAAGCGCTACATCCTCTCGCTGATCTACTTTGCCCGCGCGCTGTCGATCATGGCGTTCATCTCGTTTCCGATCTCCACCTTCTCGGCGATCGTGTTCGGCGCCGCGACCGGCCTGACCTGGCTTTCCACGGTGCCGCCGACCTCGGCCCTGGTGGCGCTGATGTTCGGCACCAGATGGTTCGCCACGCTGTATGGCTTTGCCTTCGTCAGCCATCAGGTCGGCGGCTTCCTGGGCGTCTGGCTCGGCGGCGTCGTATTCGAGCAGTTCGGCTCCTACACGCCGATCTGGTGGCTCTCGATCCTGTTCGGCGTCCTGTCGGCGCTGATCAACCTGCCGATCGTGGAACGGCCGGTGGTGCGGACGGTTGCACAACCCGTCTGATGCGGTAAACAGCCTCTCAAACCGCCCTTCGTCATGGCCGGGACGAGCCCGGCCCTGACGGGCGATCAATGCGAGTTCGGGGAGTTTTGCCGTGGGAACGTTCAAGGCCATCAGGATCGACAAGGCGGAGAAGGGCACCACCGCCGCGCTGACGCAGTTCGACGAAGCCGAGTTGATGGATGGCGACGTCACGGTCGCGGTCGAATGGTCGACGCTGAACTACAAGGATGGCCTTGCGGTCACCGGCAAGGCGCCCGTCGTGCGCCGCTTTCCGATGATTGCCGGCATCGATTTTGCGGGCACCGTCGCGCAATCCTCGCATCCGGACTGGAAGGCCGGCGACAAGGTCGTCTGTAACGGCTGGGGCATGGGAGAAACCCATCTCGGCGCCTATGCCGAGAAGGCGAGGGTCAAGGGCGACTGGCTGGTGCGGCTGCCCGATGGCATGTCGACCCGCGACGCCATGGCGATCGGCACCGCCGGCTACACCGCGATGCTCTCGGTGCTGGCGCTGGAGAAGCACGGCCTGACGCCCAAGAGCGGCCCGGTCGTGGTGACGGGCGCCGCAGGCGGCGTCGGCTCGGTCGCCACTGCCGTGCTTTCGAAACTCGGCTATCACGTCATCGCATCTACCGGGCGGGTATCGGAAGCCGACTATCTCAAGGGCCTCGGCGCCGCCGAGGTCATCGATCGCGCCGAACTGGCCGGGCCTGCCAAGCCGCTGGCGAAGGAGCGCTGGGCGGGCGGCGTCGACAGCGTCGGCTCGACCACGCTCGCCAACCTGCTCTCGATGACGAAATATGGCGGCGCCATCGCCGCTTGCGGCCTTGCCGCGGGCATGGATCTCCCGTCCTCGGTCGCTCCGTTTATTTTGCGCGGGGTGTGCCTTCTGGGCATCGATTCCGTGATGTGTCCGCTGCCCCAGCGCAAGCTCGCCTGGAACCGTCTTGCCAGCGATTTGGACAAGAAGAAACTTGCTGATATCACTCAGGAAATTACACTTGACCAAGTCATTGGAACCGGCGCACAAATTCTTTCCGGCCAGGTGCGGGGTCGAATCGTGGTAAAAATTCCCTGACGTTGTTCAGACTTTACCAACCAACGTGCTCCAATGTTGCCACGGTTGGTATGGTAAGCAGCGGGTAAAGGCCTGCAGCATGAGTCCGGTACGTTGGGGTCCCGGTTTCTTGCTCGAGCCGAAGCGGGCGCCCGCGCTCTTGTAAAGTTGGAGTAGCTGCATGCTTGCGCGTTTGATTCTGGGGGCCGTCACGGCAGTCGCGACAATCGTTCCTGCGGTGGCCGGGATGATGAACGCCGACGAGGCGCGCAGGTTTGTCAGCGGCAAGGTTTTCGCCTTCACCTGCTTCGACGGCACCCGTGGTGCGGGACGCATTCTCGACGATCTCGGCGCAGCCGGTTCGATCCAGTTCAGCGGCTCGGGCCCGATGCGCCATGTGCGCCTGCCCGGCAACACGCTGCAGATTCGCGGCCAGGCCGTCTGCGCCTCCATCAAGGGGCTGCCGTTCGAGCCGTGCTTCAATCTCGACAAGCGCGACGACCGCTCGTTCCGCGGCTCCGTCTCGGGCATGGGCTTCGCCTATTGCGATTTCCGCCACCAGGGCGCCTCGCAGATGCTGATGGCGCGCTCCGTTTCGCGGCCGCGCTCATTGCATCGCCGGGAAGAGCCGTCGCGTGCGGCGGCCGACGCGCGTGCCGAGGTGACCGCGCGGGTTGAGACTCCGGCGGTCGAAAGCGCCAAGCTCGAGCCGGTGAAACCCGAGCCGAAGATCGAGCCGGTGAAGTCCGAACCGGCCAAGACCGAGAGCGCGCCGGAGCTGCGCCGCTCGACCGATTGATCGCCGGGACCGGCGGCATCCGTCCGCTGAATTTTCCGTCATCCCATCGCTGTCGGCGATGCGCAGGGCCGTAATCATACGGTCCGGCGCATTCACGCCATGGTAGCGAATCTCGTTCGAAGTGACCGGCATAGAAGGCCGGGAGGCGGCCCAACACAGAGATCACTTATGCCGCAGTATTTTTTTCGGATCAGCCACGGCCGCTATGCCGGCGCGTCCGATCAGGGGTCCGAATTCGAAAGCCGCGAGGCCGCCTGGGCCGAGATGACCAAGGTCTGCGGCAACCTGTTGGGCAGTCTTTCCCGCAGCCTGAAGCAGAACGCCGAATGGCAGATGGAGCTGCTGGACGAAGCCAAGCAGCCGGTGTTCAGGATTCGCCTGGTCGCCGAATCCATAAGCTGACGCTTTTATCCGGCCCACGCCCCGTGACGCCTTGCGTAATTTTACGGAGTCCAAATTAACAATCGTTTGGAGGCTGACGCGTAGGGTTGCCGAATATTCCCGGCGCATCGAAAATTGACGGTCGTTCCTCAGAATTCACGGCGCCAGCATCTGTTCTGCAGCAGCCGAGAGGACCAGCCATGTCCGCACTTTCCATCCGCGCCAAGGTCATCGCCGTGATCGCATTCATGCTGATCGCGATGTCCGGCATGGGCCTGCTGGCGATCCGCAGCATGCAGGTGATCAACGCGCACACGGTGGAAATCGCCACCAGCTGGTTGCCGAGTGTCCGCGTGCTCGGTGAGTTGCGCGCCGACATCAATCTGTTTCGTATTGCGCTGCGCGCCCATGTCATGGCGGAAACGCTGGAGGCGAAGGCCGCCAACGACAAGCGGCTGGCCGGCATCCTCGAGAGAATTGCGAAAGACCGCAAGGCTTACGAGCCGATGATCAACTCTGCCGAAGAGCGTTCGATCTACGAGAACTGGGGACGCGCCTGGGACAGATACATCGCGGGCGTCCAGGAAGTCATCGAGCTGTCGCGCGCGAGCATCGGGCGCATTCCGCATGAGGCGAGCGAGGCGATCTCCAAGAAGGTCGCGGTCATCGCCGCGGAATCGGATGCGTTCCTGGAAAAATCCATCGACCTGAACAACAAGGGCGCGGACACCGCGACCAGGCAGGCCGCCGAAGGTTATAATTTCGCGTTCTGGACCGTGCTCGGCATTGTCGCTGCGGTCATCATCGGCGGCGTCGGTGTCGGGCTCTATCTCGTCCGCGATCTCTCGCGCGGCATTGCTTCCATCGTGAACCCGATGCAGGCGCTCGGAAACGGCGATCTGTCTGCCGAAGTGGCGCGCCGCGGCGAGAAGACCGAGATCGGCGCGATGGCCGATGCGCTGCAGGTCTTCAAGGATGCGCTGATCGCCAAGAAGGCCGCCGACGAGGCCGCTGCCCGCGATGCCGAAGCCAAGCTCGAGCGCGGCCGCCGCGTCGACACCATCACGCGGGATTTCGAAGCCATGATCGGCGAGATCGTCGAAACCGTTTCCTCGGCCTCGACCGAGCTCGAGGCGTCGGCGGGCACGCTGACCTCGACCGCCGAGCGCGCACAGGAACTCGCCACCACCGTCGCCTCGGCCTCGGAAGAAGCTTCCACCAACGTGCAGTCGGTCGCATCGGCCACCGAGGAGATGGCGTCCTCGGTCACCGAGATCAGCCGGCAGGTACAGGAATCCGCGCGGATGGCCAGCGACGCCGTCGATCAGGCCGCAAGGACCAACGACCGCGTCAGCGAATTGTCGAAGGCGGCCGCGCGCATCGGCGACGTCATCGAACTGATCAACAACATCGCCGGCCAGACCAATCTGCTCGCGCTCAATGCGACCATCGAGGCGGCGCGCGCCGGCGAGGCCGGCCGCGGTTTTGCGGTCGTCGCATCAGAGGTGAAGGCGCTGGCCGAGCAGACCGCGAAGGCGACCGGCGAGATCGGTCAGCAGATCACCGGCATCCAGGCCGCGACCGAGGACTCGGTTTCCGCCATCCAGGAGATCTCCGGCACGATCGGAAAGCTCTCCGAAATTTCCTCGGCGATTGCGGCCGCGGTGGAAGAGCAGGGCGCGGCGACGCAGGAAATTTCGCGCAACGTGCAGCAGGCCGCCGCGGGAACGCAGATGGTCTCCGCCAACATCACCGACGTGCAGCGCGGTGCGACCGAGACCGAGACGGCTTCCTCGCATGTTCTCTCCGCGGCGCAACTCTTGTCCGGCGACAGCAACCGCCTCAAGGTCGAGGTCGCCAAATTCCTCGAGTCGGTGCGCGCCGCGTAGGGATCACTCTCCTGCCGGCGTGGCCGGCGCAACCGGCCCCACCGCCTGCCTGCGGAACAGGATCCGCTGGTACAGCCAGCCGATCGCCACCAGCACGAGCCCAAGGCACATGAAGGACAGCGCACGGTAGACGCCCGTGAGCGTCGACATGTCGATCAGGAAGGCTTTCAGGATCGTCAGCCCGATGACCACGGCGGACGCCAGCCGCGCGCGCTGCGAGTTGACGACAATGCCGATGCCGAGCAGCGCCACGCCGAACGCGAGGTAGGCGATCGAGTAGGTGTATTGTTCGGCGCCGCTGGTCGGGCCGGAAGCGATGACCGGGCCGTGATAGATTCGCCTGATCTCGAACGTCACATAGGCGAGGGCAAGAACGAGCGCCGCCGCCGCGATGGTGTTGGCGTAGGCGATCGGACGCTGGCCCGCCACCGCATAGGACAACAGCAGCGCGAGCACCGCGGGCAGGGCGTAGCCGAGCAGCAGCAGGTTGATCAAGACGCCGCCGATATCGATCCACCCGAGCATCGGGTTCTCCAGCAACAGCAGCCCGAACACCGTTGCAAGGCCGGCAAACGCGGTCAGCAGGATCGCGCCGGCGTTGTGAATGACGCTGCCGGTGCGGATGCGCAGCCGCTCCAGCCCGATGGCCATCGCGAGCGCAACGCAGACCTGCAGCGCCACTTCGGTGAGGCCGGCGCTGGCGCGATAGACGTCGCCATGGTTGACGGCGTGACGGATTTCCATGAATGCCAGCAGCACCGTGAACAGGATCGCCGCCGACTCCACCGTGCGCAGCGGCGCATCATCGCCGCCGCGGCGCAACAGGATGCTGCCGGCCCAGAACGAGGCGGCAGGAATGCCATAGCCCCACAATAGCCAGTTGAAGATCGGCGTGGTGCCGACGGCCTGGCCGACGATGCGCGGTTCATAGCCGATGCGCAGCACCACGATGCCGGCGAGGATGGCGGCGAGCGTGCGCAGGAACGGAATCGGCCGCTGCGTCGAGATCCAGGCCGTGCCCGCCGACATCAGCGCGAGCGCAATCGTCAGCCAGCCTTTCTCCAGCGCAAAGGTCAGCGCCAATGCCAGCGCCGCCAGGGTGCCGGTCGCAAACAGCGCGATCGCGGCCTGCAATCCCGGACGGTCCTCGCGCTTACCGAGGATCTCGGTCGCGGCGGCATTGGCCGCGGCGAGCAGCACCGCAAGGATCGCAAACGGGATCGAGCGGTCGAGATACGCGATGCGGGCGTAGAGCGCGACCAGCAGCGCCAGCGGCGTGAACACCGCCGCAGCCGACCAGATCACCGGTATGACCGGTCCGGTGGAGCGGCCCTGCGCGAGGAATCCCGCGACCCCAAAACCTGCGGCGAAGATCGCGGCCGACACCAGGTGCAACGACACCGATCCGTCCGTGGGATTCGGTCCGATGCCCTGCAGTGGCCCGCCGGGCAGCACCAGCATGTCGGGGTTGGCGCGAACGGCCCATTCGGCGAACACGACAAAGACCAGCGCTGCGGCGGCGCCGACGGCGCCGGCCGCGGCGTCGCTGCGCCAGGCGACCAGGAGACTGCCGGCCACCAGCAGGCCGAATACGACCATCGCCGTGTCGGCATGAAAACTGTTCAGCACGATCAGCGTGGCGCCGAGCAGATAGGCCGCCAGCGAGCCGGACGAAATCGGCTCGACTTCGCCGGCATCGGCGGGCGGGCCGAACATGAAGCCGCACACCACGAGCAGCGCGGCGAGTACAAAGCCGACGAGCACGTGGAACGCATGCGGGCCGACCATCGACGGGCCGCATTGCAGGCAGGGGAATGTCCACAACAGCGCAAACGCGATCGTGGTGACCGCGAGCCAGCGCCACAGGCGCACGCGGGCGAGACCAAAGGCTGCCGCGGTGACGATGGCGAGATAGATGTAGAGCGCCCAGAAGTCGGGCTTGCCGGACGAGACCAGGACCGGCGTTGCGAACGCGCCGACGATGCCGAGGCCGGCGAGCGCCGGCCCGTGCAGCAGCGCCGCGGCCAGCGTGCCGAGCGCGACGAGCGCGAGCAGGATGAACGCGGTCGCCGGCACCAGGAAGCCGTACAGTGCATAGGCCGCATACACCGTCGCAAACGCGACCGCCGTGCCGGCCGCGGTCAGGATCGCCGGAATATTGGCGATCGGCAGCGCGGCGATGGAAGACACGCTCTCCTTGCGGCGCGTCCATTCGCCGGCGAGCAGCAGCGCCAGCGCGAACAAGCCGCCGAGAATGGTGCGCACGCCGGGGCCGAGCAGGCCGGCCTCGATCGAATAGCGCACCATGAAGAAGCCGCCGAGCGCGAGCGTCAGCCCGCCGACCCACACCACCCATTGGGTGCCGATGGTTTCCTCGAAGCCCCGGTCGGGCTGCGGGAGCGGAGGAGGAGGTGGTGGCGTCGCGCCGCCTGCGGCCTGCTCCGGAATTTCAGGGGGTGCGGCGGGCGCGACGGATTCGACGTCGGGAAGGATCGGCGGCGGCGTCGGCACGGTCCCGACCGAGGCCGGCGGCAGGCTCTGCTCGAACGCTTCAAGCGGCGATAGCGGAGGTGGCATCGGGGCCGCGGCTGCCGCGGGCATTGCTTGGAGGGCCTCCAGGCGCCCGCGCAATTCCGTCACCTGGTTCATGGCCTTTCGCGCGAAGACCAGCGCAACGATGGCAATTACGAGCGCGAAGAAAACAAAGGGATCGTCGAACATCAGGCCTCCGGGCGGGCGCGTCAGACCGTTGACCGGCCACGTCAGCGGCCCGGCTGCAATCCTCTGTGGGGCTTTGCCCGCTAAAAGTTCAAATCAAGCCCGGGCGGCAATGTCGCACGCCTCGTGGCAAAGGATATGGCCTTTTCATGCCATATCCGTCCGGCGCACAGGTTCTATTCCAGATCGAGCTGGAAAGGGCGGCCTTCGACGGTCATGCTGCCGGGGCCCATTTCATCGAGCGCGCGCAGCATCCGCCCCTCGCGCCCCAGCGCCTTGTCGGCGAGGCTGACGATCAGCCGGTTGGGCGAGGCGATCGGCGAGCGTGCTCGAATCTGCCGGGCGATCTCGATCTCGTCGCGGTGCGGATTGAGCGCGCAGGCGGCGGCGAAGGCGCTGGCCGTCGAGCGGCTGATGCCGGCATAGCAGTGCACCACCATCGGCGCGCTGCGGTCCCAGCCTCGCACGAAATTGAGGACTCGCTCGATATGCTCGACCGACGGTGCAACGAAGCCGTCCGTGTGCTCGGTAATGTCGTCCATCGACACCCTGAGGTGGTTGGCCTCGAGCACCGAAGCCGGACGCTGCACCTGGTCGACATTGGCCATCACGGTCAGAATGTGGCTGGCGCCGGTGGCCCGCACGGTCTCGGGAAGTGCGGCAAGCGAGCAGACGTGAAGCATGATGATCCTTCGAAACGTTTCCTGGCTTTTGCCCGCAATTATAAGCCCGCCAGCGGCACGGTGAAAGCAGGTTTGCGGCGGCCAATCAACCGAGCAGGAGGCTGAATCGCGCCAAAAATTGCTTTTCGGCCCGGGCCGCAGTCCACGGTGTCAGGTAGTCGCGCACCGTGGATTCGGGCAGGCCGGGGTCCCTGCCGAACAGGCGCCTGGCTTCGCTTTCCGAAAATCCGGCCAGATGGGTGGCTTCGAGATAGGCCGCGCCGCGATCGGCGGCCTTGATCGCCTTGGTGATCTCGTCGGCGAGAACCGCCGGCAGGCCGAAGCGAATGTGGATCGCCGCGAGCAGGCGTTTCTCCACCACCTTGTAGTCGCCGCCGAGCACCGCCTTGAACGGCGAGATCATGTCGCCGATGACATATTCCGGCGCGTCATGCAGCAGCGCCGCAAGCCGGAAGCGCGCGTCGACGCGCGGCATCTGCTCGCGCATCACGGTTTCCACCAGCAGCGTGTGCTGCGCCACCGAGAAAATATGCGCGCCGCTGGTCTGGCCGTTCCAGCGCGCCACGCGCGCCAGGCCATGGGCGATGTCGGCGATCTCGATATCGAGCGGGGAAGGGTCGAGCAGATCGAGCCGCCGCCCCGACAGCATCCGCTGCCAGGCGCGGTTCGCAACGGTTGACGATTTTCGCGGCGTCATTTGATTCCAAAGCGGGATGAGGTCATCCCGCTTTGCCATTGTCTGAGCATGATCTTTCCGGAAAACCGGTACCCACTTTTCCGGATCATGCTTTGAGGCGGGGCTTGCGAAGTTTGCCGCTGCAGCTTTCGTGGCAGAAGCAGGTGACCAGGTGGTCATTGACCATGCCGGTGGCCTGCATGAAGGCGTAGACGATGGTCGGGCCGACGAATTTGAAGCCGCGCGCGCCGAGCTCCTTGGAGATCTTCACCGAGACCGGTGTCGAGGCCGGCACGCTCGCCGTGGTCTTGAACTGGTTCACGAGCGGCTTGCCGTCGACGAAGTCCCACAGGAATTTCGAGAAGCCGGCGCCGTCCTCCATGATCTTCAGATAGGCCTTCGCGCTGTTGACGGCGCCCTCGATCTTGGCGCGGTTGCGCACGATGCCGGCATCGTTCATCAGCGCGTGGACTTTCTTCTCGCTGTAGCGCGCGATCTTCTCCGGCTGGAAATCGTCGAAGGCTTTGCGGAAGTTGTCGCGCTTGCGCAGGATCGTGATCCACGACAGCCCGGCCTGAAAGCCGTCGAGGATCAGCTTTTCATAGAGCGCGCGGTCGTCATACTCGGGCACGCCCCATTCGGTGTCGTGATAGGCGACATAGAACGGGTCTTCGCCCGGCCACGGGCATCGCATCTTGCCGTCGGGATGCAGGCGCGCAGATCTGCTCATGCGACGGTCTGCTTCGGCGGGGTACGCACGTCGTTCGGGTCGGTCAGCCGGATCGCAAGGCCGCCAGCCGTGAGCGAAAGGCCGGCATCGAGCGCATCGGCGACGCGGTCGATCCGCACCAGCGCCAGGCCGTGGCCGCCGGCGGTCGATCCCATGGTGCCGACCTGCTTGTCGCCGCCGAGCACGGTGACGCCGGTCTCCGGCGAAAAGTCCTCAAGCGTGACCCGCACGATCCGCGTGCGCGCGGTGCCGCGATGCTGCATCCGCGACACCACCTCCTGGCCGACATAACAGCCCTTGTCGAAATCGACGCCGTTAAGGCGGTCCATATTGGTCTCGTGCGGGAACGCGTCGCTGTACATGAAATCGAGCCCGCCGCGCGGCACGCCCGCGGCGACGCGACGGACCTCATAGGCCTCGCTGTCGACGAGTTCGGCGCCGATCAGATCGGCGACCTTCTGCTTGAGATCTTCGGGCACGAGGATGCGCCAGCCGAGGCTTTCATGCCGCGGATCGGCAAACGCCAGATCGGGCTTCATCGCGGGCTCGCCGTCCCATGCCGCCAGCACGCCCATGCTGTCGGAGATATTCTCCACCGCGACCTTGGCGCGCAGCTTGTAGAAGCCGAGCTTGTCGGCGAGGTTCTGCGCCAGCACGCGCGGCGCATCGATCAGGAAGCCGCCGCCATGGCCGGCGGGGGCCTCGGTGATCAGGAAGTCGGCCGTGATCTTGCCCTGCGGCGTCAGCAGCGCGCCGAACCGGCCGAGCCCGGGCGCAAGCAGCGTGACATCTGTGGTGACGAGGCCGTTGAGGAAGTTGCGGGCATCCTCGCCCGTTACCTTCACCACGCCCCGATCAGGAAGAAACGCTGCTTTCATAGGCTAAATCGGCCCTTCTTTGAGGTATTTTTTCAAGTTCCTGGGGAAACGCGGGTGGCGGATATCCCCTGCGAAGTTAAGGCGCTAAGGTGCCCCCAACAAGGCCTGTGCGAAAGCCCAAAGCAGGCGTCCAAGGGACCTCCGAAGCTCCGATGAATCAACGATTTGATACCATTCTAAAATCCGGCACCGTGGTCAATCAGGACGGCGAGGGTGTCCGCGACATCGGCATTTCCAACGGCCGGATCGCCGCGATCGGCGGGCTCGGACAGGCCTCCGCCGCCGAGACGATCGACTGCAGGGGCCTGCACATCCTGCCCGGCGTGATGGACACGCAGGTGCATTTCCGCGAGCCCGGGCTGACGCATAAGGAAGATTTGGAGACCGGTTCGCGCAGCGCCGTGATGGGTGGCGTCACCGCTGTGTTCGAGATGCCGAACACCAATCCGCTCACGGTCACCGAGGAGACGTTCGCCGCCAAGATCAAGGCCGGACATCATCGCATGCATTGCGATTTTGCGTTCTTTATCGGCGGCACGCGCGAGAACGTTCAGGATTTGCCTGAGCTCGAACGCGCGCCGGGCTGCGCCGGCGTCAAGGTGTTCATCGGCTCCTCCACCGGCGCGCTGCTGGTCGAGGACGATGAGAGCCTGCGGCGCATCTTCCAGGTGATCCGCCGCCGCGCCGCCTTCCATGCCGAGGACGAATACCGCCTCAACGACCGCAAGCCGATCCGCATCGAGGGCGACCCGCGCTCGCATCCCGTATGGCGCGACGAGACCGCGGCGCTGATGGCGACGCAGCGGCTGGTCAATCTCGCGCGCGAGACGGGCAAGCGCATCCACGTCCTGCACATCTCGACCAAGCAGGAGATCGAGTACCTGCGCGATCACAAGGACGTCGCCTCCTGCGAGGCGACGCCGCATCACCTCACCATGGCGGCGCCCGAATGCTACGAGCGGCTCGGCACGCTGGCGCAGATGAACCCGCCGGTGCGCTCGGCCGATCACCGCGAGGGCATCTGGTACGGCATCGAGCAGGGCATCATCGACGTGCTCGGCTCCGACCACGCGCCGCACACGCTGGAGGAAAAGGCCAAGGCCTATCCGGCCTCGCCCTCGGGCATGACGGGGGTGCAGACGCTGGTGCCGTTGATGCTCGACCACGTCAATGCCGGCCGGCTGTCGCTACAGCGTTTCGTCGATCTGACCAGCGCGGGTCCGGCGCGGCTCTACAACATCGCCTGCAAGGGCCGCATTGCGGCCGGCTATGACGCCGACTTCACCATCGTCGATCTCAAGCGCAGCGAGACCATCACCAACAAATGGGTTGCCTCCAAGGCGGGGTGGACGCCCTATGACGGCGTCCGTGTCACCGGCTGGCCGGTCGGCACCTTCGTGCGCGGCAAGCGGGTGATGTGGCAGGGCGAGGTGACGACGCCCTCAACCGGCGAGCCGGTGCGGTTCCTGGAGACGCTACGGGCGTAGCTCGCAACTCGTTTCAAACCAACAGGTGTCGTCGCCCGGCTTGACCGGGCGATCCAGTATTCCAGAGACGTTCGCGACTGAGTCGATAGGCCGCGGCGTACTGGGTCACCCGCCTGCGCGGGTGACGACATCCCGCCGCTACTGCTTCGCCAGCGCCAGCGAAAACTCGCCGTTACGCACGCGGGTCGAAAGTCCGTCCGCGAATTTCGCGACCGCATCCTCGCCATAGGTCGAGACCAGTTCGGCCAGCGCCGTGAACAGGCTCGCCTGCGCGAGGCAGTCGCCATCGACGCCGTCGTGCCGCGCTTCCGCCCAGGCTTCGCTCAGGTAGCTCAGGGCCGTCTGCTTCTGTTCGAGATCGGGAAGCGGGTCGTGGTCGATCGAGAAGGTGGCTGGACGGCTCATGAACTCAACGAAATTTGCGCGCGATCCAGGGCGGAACGCATCTAACGCGACAAGCTGTAGCACGCGGGGCGGGCGCGCCTAGCCACATCTTTAGGAAAGGTTAACAGCGCTGCGCAAATTTCAGGCGGGTTCCATCAGCGTCAGGAAATGCAGCCCAGGATCGCGGCCGGGCTCGCACAGACATGATGCGCGCCGGCGGCCAGAAGCTCGTCCCGGCTGCCATAGCCGTACAGCACGCCGATGCCTTTCATGCCGTTGTTCTTCGCGCCGACCATGTCGTGGCTGCGGTCGCCGATCATCACCGTCCTGGCTGGATCGACCGAAACTTCCTTCAGCGCGTATTCGAGCAGATGCGATTTATCGACACGGGTGCCGTCGAGTTCGGAGCCGAACACGCGCTCGAAGTGACCGCGCAGGCCGAAATGGTCGATGATGCGCTCGGCGAACACGTGCGGCTTGCTGGTGGCGACGAACAGCCGGTGACCGGACGCGCAGAGCGCGGTCAGCACCTCACTGACGCCGTCATAGACGCCATTCTCGTAGAGGCCGACATCGGAAAACCGCTCGCGGTAGAGCGCCACCGCCCGGTCAGCGGAATGATCGGCGCCGAGCAAGGTCACGAAGCTGGCGCGCAGCGGCGGGCCGATGCACCAGGTCAGTTCGTCCTCGGTCGGAATGGTGTGATGGTCGAGCCGCTCCAGCGCGTACCGGATCGAACGGGTGATGCCCGGCTTGGGGTCGGTCAGCGTGCCGTCGAGGTCGAAATAGATCGCGTCCATTTTTCTTCAGTTGGCGTAGCGCGCGGTGAGGTCGCGCGAAATCTTCGAGCCTTCTTCGATATACCGGCGGATCGCGACCGAGGCTGCCGGCGTGCAGGTCCGGTAGGTCTGCTGGAAGCCGTTATAGCCGCGGTTGAAGCCGGCGATCATGCGGGCGCGGCGGTCGCCGGAGGGGGTTTCGGCGTCGATCAGCGCCTGCATCTCGTTGCGCCATTTCGCCCCCTCATTGGCGCCGCAAATGCCCCGGAGGTAGTGCAGGGTGCCGAGAATCTCGGCCAGCCGCTGCAGGTCGCCGTCAAACGGCGCAGCGGCATCCTGGGCCCGCGCGGGGGCCAGATGGCAGGCCGAAACGAGGATGAGGGCGGCGAGGGCGTGCTTGAGCATTTAAGGGGCCATATGCCCCCTCAGGGCCGCTGAGGCAAGGCGTGAGGCCGGCTAAACCAGCTTCCGGGCGGCCTCGATGACCTCGGCAAGGCCGCCGGTAACCTTGAGATCGCCAAGCCCGTCCGGCGCCAGCCATTTGAAGTCATCGTGCTCCTCGTTCAGGACCGGCTCCCGGGCTGTCCAGCGCGCCGCGAACGACATGATCAGGTAGTGCCCGCCGCCGGAGGCCCCCGGCAGCACCTCGCGCCAGCCGGCGAGGCCCAAAATCTCGATTCTGAGGCCCGTTTCCTCATCGACCTCGCGGTGGAGCGCCGTGTGCAGGGATTCGCCGAATTCGACCCGGCCGCCGGGGAGCGAATAAAAGCCTTTGCCCGGCGAGCGGGAGCGGCGCACCAGCAGCACTTTTCCATCGCGGAAAATCGCGCCGCTGACGGCGAGCTGGGGACGGGTCGGCTGGACGGGGGAGGTCAACGGAGCATCCGGTAAGCAGGGAACTTGCGCTGGCGGCGATCATGCCCGATCGGCCGGCGCAGGTCTAACACGCAGCAGACGAGAGCGAGCCGGCTAGTTCGACATCGCCGCTTCGAGGTTGGCGTTGGAATTGCCGTTGATGACGCCGCCGGCCAGCGCCACCAGCGGTTTGACCCAGGCGGTGGCCTGCTCGGCCAGCGTGGCGCGGGTCCGGTCCTGCTGGGCGTCGCGCATCGCCTTGCCGACCGCGGTCAGAATCGAGGTCATGGTCGTGGTGAGATGGTCGAAATCGGCGCGGACCTTCGGGTCGGCGCATTCATAGGCCTCGATCGCGAGGTCGCGGGCCTTGAAGTTGGAGGCCCAGAAATGCTCGGCGTAGGACAGCGGGGTCCAGGTCAGAAAATCCTCCGCGCATTCCGGCATGTCCGGAACCATTTCGAGCAGCATGATGGCTTCGTTGAAATGATTCAGGTAGTCGGTGGCGAGCCCGGTGCGCGGGTTGATGTTGGCCGCGCGCAATTGCTCCGCGCGGGCCTCGTCAATGCGGCCGGTCGGTGGCGGCGTCGGGCGATCGGATCGCACTTCGTTGGCGGCCGTAGAGGTCATCGAGCCCACTGTTAACAGCATGGGTTAACACCCATTAAACGGAAGTCTATGTTGGTCAGATAATGTGCGGACGGTTCGTAATTACTTCGCCACCGGCGGCGCTTCGGCAGATTTTCGGCTATGTCGAGCAGCCCAATTTTCCGCCGCGGTACAATATTGCGCCAACCCAGCCGGTTCCCGTGGTCATGCTGGAAAATGGCGGCCGCCACTTCCGCCTGATGCGCTGGGGGCTGGTGCCGGCATGGGTGAAGGACCCCCGTAAATTTACGCTGCTGATCAATGCGCGTTCCGAGACGGTGCGCGAGAAGCCCGCGTTCAAGAATGCGATCAGGCGGCGGCGCTGTCTTATTCCGGCGGACGGATATTACGAATGGCAGGATGCGAACGGCCGCAAGCGGCCCTTCTTCATCCATCGCCGCGACGGAAAGCCCGTCGGCTTTGCCGCGCTCGCGGAGACCTGGATGGGGCCGAACGGCGAGGAGACCGACAGCGTCGCCATCGTCACCGCGCCGGCGAGCCGCGACCTCGCAGCGCTGCATCACCGCGTCCCCGTGACGATCGCGCCGGAGGAATTCGAGCGCTGGCTCGACAGCCGCGCATACGACGTTGACGAGATCATGCCGCTGCTGCGCGGGCCGGCCGAGGGCGAGTTCGCCTGGCACGAGATTTCCACGCGCGTCAACAAAGTGGTCAATGACGACGCGCAGTTGCTGCTGCCGATCACGGACGAGGAGCGCGCCGCGGAGGAGCCGAAGCCGGCGAAGAAAGCCGCGCCGCGCAAGGTGGCGGTGCCGGAGGATGACGGGCAGGGCTCGTTGTTTTGAGGCTGGCTCAAATCTCGTAGGGTGGGCAAAGCGCAGCATGCCCACCATCTCCTCCACGATATGCCGCATGCGATGGTGGGCACGCTGCACTTTGCCCACCCTACGTCCTTACTTGAAAATATTCAGCGCGGCGTATTGCAGCAGCATGATGGTCTTGGCATCGGCGATGCGGCCGTCGGGTATCATGGCGAGCGCCTGCTCGATCGACAGTTCCAGCACCTCGATGTCTTCGCCTTCTTCCTCCAGGCCGCCGCCATCGCCGATGCGCATCGCGGCGTCGTATTCGGCGACGAAGAAGTGGATTTTCTCCGTCACCGAGCCCGGGCTCATGAAGGCCTCGAACACCTTGCGCACGTCGTGCAGGCGATAGCCGATTTCCTCTTCCGCCTCGGCGCGAATCCGCTTCTCGGGCGTTTCGTCGTCGAGCATGCCGGCGGCGGCCTCGATCATGAAATCGTCATGGCCGGCGAGATAGGGCGGCAGGCGGAACTGCCGCGTCAGCACGATGGTGCGGTTTGCGAGATTATACGGCAAGAGCGTTGCGGCGTGACCGCGGTCGAACACCTCGCGCTTCTGCGTCTGCCATTCGCCATTGCCGCGGCGATACTCGAACTCGACCTCGTTCAGCCGATAATGCCGGTCCGAGAGCACACTGACATTCGTGACGCGGATACGATCGGAGATGGTCATGGCAACCCCTTGCGTTCACCGCGGCGGCTCGCGGCCATCGATCCATTTCGCGAACATGATGGTCTGGGCCTCTTCGTAGCCGATCGACTGATAGAACGCTGCGACGCCGGCGTTTTCGCGCCGAACCAGCAATTGCAGCTTCGCCATGCCGGCGGTGCGCAGCCAGTCCTCGGCCGCATTCATGATGGCGCGGCCATAGCCTCTGCCGCGCAGCGCCGGATCGGCGGCGACGTAATAGACCCAGCCGCGGTGACCGTCATGGCCGACCATCGCGGTCGCCACGATCGCATCGTTCTCGCGGCCGATCAGCACGGTCGAATTTGGCCCGCGGCGGGCAAGCGCAATGTCGCTCGCGGGATCGTTCCACGGCCGCGTCAGGCCACAGGCCTGCCACAGCGCGATCACGGCGGCGACGTCGGCATCCCTGATATCAGCGATGGCGAGCGCGGGAACGGGCTTCGTCACTGAAACAATCACAGCACCTTGCCCGGATTCATGATGCCGAGGGGATCGAGCATCGCCTTGATGCCGCGCATCAGCTCGATCGCGACCTTGTCCTTGACGTCGGGCAGTTCGTCGCGCTTGAGCACGCCGATGCCGTGTTCGGCCGAAATCGATCCGCCCATCCGCAGCACGATTTCGAACACCACCTCGTTGACCTCGTGCCAGCGCGATATGAAGTCGGCGGCGTCGCCGCCGACCGGCTGGCTGACATTGTAATGGATGTTGCCGTCGCCGAGATGGCCGAACGGCACCGGCCGCGAGCCCGGAATGAGCTTTACCACCGCCGCATTGGCTTCCTCGATGAAAGCGGGCACGGCCGCGACCGGCACCGAGATATCGTGCTTGATCGAGCCGCCTTCCGGCTTCTGCGCCGCCGACATCTCGTCGCGCAGCTTCCAGAACCCGGCGCGCTGGGTGAGGTTGGCCGCGATCACGGCGTCGTCGACGATGCCTTCTTCCAGGCCCTGAGCGAGGATCGATTCCAGCGCGGCGCGGGCGTCGTCGCGCGAGGACGACAATTCCATCAGCACGTACCAGGGGTGCTTGGATGTCAGCGGATCGCGGATGTCGATGCCGTGACGCAGGCTGAAATCGACCGCGATGTCGGCGAGCAGCTCGAAGCTGGTGAGGCTGCCGGCCGCTTCGTTTTGCGAGATCGAGAGCAGTTTCAGCGCCTGCGCGGGCGAAGCGAGGCCGACATAGGCGGTCTCCACCGCGCGCGGCTTTGGAAACAGTTTCAGCGTCGCCGCGGTGATGATGCCGAGCGTGCCCTCGGCGCCGATGAAGAGGTTGCGCAAATCGTAGCCGGTGTTGTCTTTCTTCAGCTTCGACAGCCCGTTCAATATCCGCCCGTCGGCCAGCACGACTTCGAGCCCGAGCGCCATCTCGCGCGCCACGCCATAGGCCAAGGCAGCGGTGCCGCCGGCATTGGTGGAGAGATTGCCGCCGATGGTGCAGCTTCCTTCCGCGCCGAGCGACAGCGGAAACAGGCGGTCGACCTCGGCCGCGCGCTGCTGCGCGATCTGCAGCACCACGCCGGCCTCGCAGGTCATGGTGTTGGAGGCGGGATCGATCTCGCGGATCTTGTCGAGTCGCCGCAGCGAGACGACGACCTCGCCATTGTGCGGCGTCTGGCCGCCGACCAGGCCGGTGTTGCCGCCCTGCGGCACCAGCGCGATTCTGTGCTCGCTGGCGAGCTTGCAGATCGCGGACACTTCCGCGGTCGAGCCGGGCCGCAGCACCAGCTGCGAGCGGCCACGGAACAGGTCGCGCTCCTCGGTGACGTAGGGCGCGATATCGGCCGGATCGGTCACCGCATATTTGTCGCCGACGATGGCCCGAAATTTCGCGATCAGCTCGGCGGGCAGCGGCGGCACGGAACCCTGGACGATATTCATCTTCTTCTTCTCGTTCATTCTCGTCCGACTGCTGCGCGGCGCAGCCGGTCGTTGATGGCTTCGCCCAACCCTTCGTTCGGAATCGGCATCACCGCGATGGTGGGCACGCCTTGGCTGTCGAGCGCGCGCAGATGGCCGAACAGATTGGCTGCGGCTTCCGCAAGGTCGCCGCACTCCGACAGATTCATCACTGTGGAGGCGGCGTCAATTCCCGAAATTGCTCCGAGGCCAAACGCCAGCAATGCCTCGCCGGGCTCCAGCCGCTGCGCATTGAGGCGCACGCGCGCGCGGGGCGCGTAATGGGACGTCAGCATGCCCGGCGCCAGCGGTTGCACGCTGTCGGTTCCGGTATCCGCCGGCGGCTGCACCAGCGCGCGGCCCAGCACGCGCTCGATCTCCGCGCGCGGCACGCCGCCGGGACGCAGCAGCATCGGCGCACCGAAGCAGCCGACGACCGTGGATTCGATGCCGACAGCGACCGGCCCTCCATCGACGATCAGGTCGATCTTCCCGGCGAGGTCGCTCTGCACATGGGCTGCCGTGGTCGGCGACACGTGGCCCGAGATATTCGCCGATGGCGCCACGACAGGGCCGCCGAATACGCGCAGGATGTCGCGCGCCACCGGGTGCGCCGGTATCCGGACCGCGACCGTGTCGAGGCCGGCGGTGGCGAGGTCAGCCACGGCGCAGTTCTGCGTCTTGGGCAGCACCAGCGTCAGCGGCCCCGGCCAGAACGCCTCCGCCAGCGCGGTCGCAGAGGCGTCCAGGCGCGCGATTTTGCCGGCTGCGGCGACATCGCCGACATGGGCGATCAGGGGATTGAAGGCCGGCCGTCCCTTCGCCTGGTAGATGCGGGCGACCGCGGCCGGGTTGGTGGCATCGGCGCCGAGCCCGTAGACGGTTTCGGTCGGGAACGCGACCAGCCCGCCCTGGACGAGGGTGTGGGCGGCAGCCGCCACGGCGGCCTCGCCGGCAGGCAAAATCTGGGTTTTCAGGCCAACAATCACTGTGATTAATTTCCTTAAATGGGCTGCTTGCGGTCGCCGAAACCCAAGGCTATAAGCCGCCTTCCAAGTCGGAGTGTGGCTCAGCCCGGTAGAGCACTGCGTTCGGGACGCAGGGGTCGCAGGTTCGAATCCTGCCACTCCGACCATTATTTCAAGCACTTATACTTTCGATGATTTTTGCGCGCAACGAAATGGCTTGATCGGAGCGTACGGCGCCTGTTGAATTCGATTCTGCATAACGAGCGTTGCGGTAAGGCCGTGCACGCCCTTGTCACAGCTAGACTAATTCTTGGGCTTTACGCCATCGCCTCTGTTTCTCGCCTTCCTCGCCATCCGATCAGCGAAAAGTATTGCCGGCCCTCGTCCCTTGGACACAATACAATCAACGACGAGGCACTTGCAGCAATGAGGCGCATTTTCAAATCAATCCGATGCGGCTTGGCTTGGCTTGTCAGCGCGGGCGAAGATTCACCCATGCTCGATTTTGCGCTCGTCAACTGTCCGGGCGTATCGCTGCCGAAGTGGCAGCAGGCAGTTGCCAAGAACGACGCAAGGATATCCTCAGCGGATATGATCTCGACGGACACCCTGGCAGAGAAGGCTAAACCTGGCTGGGAAAGCGCTTCGAATTTGTCCCCCTGATCTGCGTCTCAAACCTCATTTCGTCCAAGGCGATTGACAAGCGCAAAATGCGCAATCAGTATAACGATACAAGCGTATCGTCAATCGATACGGGGAGATGGGCTTGTGACTACAGTTGCTTTACCGGTCGGCCTCGACAATCGCGTCCCTGTTCTGGATGTCGACCCTTACAACGATGACGTCCTGAACGATCCCTTCGAAACCTTCGCCAGGATCAGGTCTGCCGGCCCCGTCGCGTATCTGCGCAAATACGGTGTCCACGTGATCGGCAGGCACTCCGTGGTTATGAAAGTCCTGAAGGACTGGCAGACGTACTCCTCGACCGGCGGGTCTGGGCTCGGGGACATACGCAAGCCGGGTGCATGGCGCGAGCCGAGTCCCATCGTCGAGGTGGATCCGCCGGAACACACCCATGTTCGGCAGGCACTGCAACGGATCATCTCGCCGGGCGTCATTCGCCAGTGGCGCGACGATTTCGAAAAGGAAGCTGACAGGCTGGTCGGCGAACTCGTCGCGCGCGGCCGGTTTTGCGGCGTGTACGATCTGTCCGAAACCTATGTTTCCAACGTCTTCCCGCGGGCGCTGGGCCTCGAGGAATCGCCCGATCGTCGCGAAAACCTGTTTCTCCTCGGAGCTCTGAATTTCGACGGACAGGGGCCGAAGAACAGGCGCTTCGAGGAGACCCAGCGCAAGGCCGAGGCGGTCCAGGAGTGGTATCTTGCCAGCATGAGGCGGGAGGCCATGGTGCCTGGTGGGTTCGGCGAGAAGATATTCGAGGCCGCTGACCGCGGCGAGATCGAGCAGCGGATCGCACCGTTGCTGGTCCGATCCTTTTTGAGGGGAGGCCTTGACAGCACCACGAGCATGATCTCAGCAGTGCTGTATTTTCTGGCGCGCGATCCGTCGCAATGGGATCGGCTGAAGTCCGAACCCGCGCGGATCAAGCAGGCGCTCGACGAGGCGATGAGATTGGAGACGCCGATCCAGAACGTGTGTCGGCAGACGACGAGTGACGTGGAAATTGACGGCATTCCGGTCGCAAACGACTCGAAGATACTCGTCATGCTCGGAGCGGCCAACCGCGATCCTGACCATTGGGACCGCCCGGATTCGTTCGATATCGGCCGGCAGACCATGGGTCAACTCGCACTTGGGGTTGGCGTGCACATGTGCATCGGTCAGATGATCGCCCGTCTAGAAGGCGAGGCTGTGCTGAAGGCGATGCTCATGCACGTCAAGACCCTCGAGCTCACGGGGCAGCCGACGCGAAAGCTCAACAACAATCTTCGGAGCCTGAGTTCTCTGCCGCTCGAAGTGACCTGCGCATGACGATGGCAGCTGCAGACCGCATCTTTGCGTCGCTTATCGATTCCCGTGTTGCGTCCCCCGGCTGCTGACCTCCTGCATTCCGTTATACTACTGTCAACGAAAAGCTGCCTTTCGCCATGACGGAACCGAACAGTGTTGATGAGCGCCTTTTCTTGCAATCGGTCGCAAGGGCACTGGATGTTCTGGAGGCCTTCGCCCAAAGCCCTGCGCCGAAGTCTCTCGGAGAGATCGCGAAGGCTGCCGGGATCAACAAGAGTGCCGCTCAGCGCATCAGCCAGACTCTCATGTCGCGTGGCTATCTGGAGAAGTCCCCCAAGGGATCGATCGCTCTCGGAAAGAGACTGCTGGACCGATCATTCGACTATCTCAGATCGAACCAACTCATCGAGCGGTCGACACCGGTATTGAACGAACTGAGAAAAATGACGGGTGAACGAATAGATCTCAGCCTGTTCGATGACACGAGCACGGTCTATGCCATCAGGCTGCAAAGCAAACGTGAGACATTCTATGCGACCTTACCCGGTCGGCGAATCCCGACATTCCTGACGTCGGGAGGCAGGTCATGTCTGGCCTTGCTGTCAGACGACATCGTCTCCGACATATTGGCCCGGTCGGACTTCAAGCCGATGACACCAAAGTCGAAGATCACGCTGCCCGAGATATGGGCCAAGATCTACGAAGCGCGGGCGGATGGTTACGCCTACTCGTCCGAAGAAGCCTTGCTTGGCGAAGTGGCCCTGGCCACCGCCATCACTGACGCTTCCGGCACGCCCGTCGCCGCGATCCACATCGTCGGCTCATTGAGTGAATGGTCCATCTCGGACTTCAGGCAGAGATTTGCTCCGCTGGCGCTCGAAGCTGCCAGGGCTCTTAGTCAAAGCTGATGAGAGCCCCGGCGCAGCTATTGTCGCCGTTCTGCTCAATATGCATTCACGCCGATGCCGTAAATTTCTGCAGCGCTATCGCAGTCTGAGTTTGACAATAACAGATCACGCTCCCACACTATCAATATGGTCGTATCGCTCAACGATACGATACTCATGTGGGAGATTCCGATCATGTCGCAGCTTTCACGTCGCAACTTGTTGGTCATCCTCGGTGGAACTCTGGCCGCTCCGGCTATCGTTCGTGCGCAGTCCTCTGATGCGCTCAAGATCGGTGGAATGCTGCCGTTGTCCGGCGCGGCAAGCATCGAAGGGCGTCAGATACTGCTCGGGCTGCAGTTCGCCGTCGAGGAGGTCAACGCCAAGGGTGGCGTGCTCGGCCGCAAGATCGAACTTGTCATCGAAGACGACGAGGGTAACTCCACCAAAGGCGTGACCGCCGTGCGTCGCTTGATCGAGCGCGACAAGGTCCCCTTCATTGTCGGCACATATGCATCCGCGGTGGCTGCCGCCGCCTCGAAGATATCGGCCGAATACAAGATACCGATGCTCTCGGGCGGCTCGACTGCGGCGATCGTCACCGATGGCAACACACTTGGAGATCCTTGGTTCTTCCGATCTTGGCCCGACAGCAATTCGCAGGGCGAGGATACCGCAAAGGCGATCGTACAGAAGTTCAAGAAAACCAAGGTGGCCATCATTCACGACAACACGAACTATGGTGTCACGCTGGCCGAACAGGTCACTCGCGTGGTGTCGGCAAGTGGTGGCGCGATCGTATCCCGCGATGGCTATAACGCGGGTGAGCAGGATTTCTCCACGATGCTGACGCGCATTCGCAGCCTGCACCCGGAAGCAGTCTATATCGGCGGCTGGGCCGGCGATGGCGCCAACATCGTGCGCCAGGCAGCCGAAGTTGGGCTCAAAGCGCAATTCGTCGGTTCTGGTTCAATGATCTCCGACGACTTCATTCGTCTTGCGGGACCTGCCTCGGAGGGTTTCGCTGTGGCGAGCCTCTATGAGATGTCGACGCCGAATCCGGTTGGCAAGGCCTTCGGCGAGCGTTTCAGGTCGCGGTTCAACCAGGATGCAAACACGTTCTCGTCCCTTGGCTTCGATTCGACAAGCATCGGCATCGAGGCGATGCGCCGAGCGGGCAAGGCTGACGGTCAGGACATTCAGAAGATGCTGAAGAGCGGCATGAAGGATTTTCCGATCGTTCAGGGGCCGCCCGGCATAACGGCGGCCTTCAACGACAAGGGCAGCGTCGATTTCCCGAACTTCATTGCGATTATCAAGGACGGCAAGCGCCGCATCGACGTCTGATCGGCCGTCGGCCATGGATCTGTTTCTTCAGTATTTCGCAAACGGCATCGTCACCGGCAGCACTTACGTTCTGGTGGCCGTCGGACTCACGCTGATCTTCGGCATCCTCGGCGTTGTGAACTTCGCGCATGGCGAGTTCTACATGATCGGAGGCTATGCCGGTGTCTTCTCGGTCTCGGTGCTGCATCTGCCTATCCTGCCGGCGATTGGCTTGGTCCTGGCTGCCGCTGCAGTGGTTGGGCTCGTGGCGGAGGTGATTCTTTACCGACCGATGAAGAACCGCGATGCGACTAGCTCGATCATCTCTTCATTTGGATTGGCGGTGGTTTTTCAGAACGCGGCACTTGCGGTGATGGGGTCACAACCGCAACGCCTTGATCTCGACGTCTCCAGAATTCCTGTCCTCTCGCATCTCCCGACTGAGTTCGGACCGGTATTTCTGCCGCAGCAACGCACGCTGCTTCCGGTTGCCATGGTGCTGCTCATAGCGCTGCTCTACCTCGTGCTCCGCTATACCTGGACCGGTCTAAGCTTGAGGGCGATGGCTCAGAACACGACCATGGCGCGGCTGTGCGGTGTTCGGGTCGAGCGCGTCGCGGTCGTCACGTTCATGGTCGGTGCGGCGCTCGCCGGAATTGCCGGAATGCTCATGTCCTCGATCTTCTTCGTCTATCCCATCGTCGGGAACATGATCGCCCTGAAAGCCTTCACCGTTGTCATTCTCGGCGGGATGGGCAACGTTGCGGGTGCGGCGGTCGCCGGCCTGCTCCTCGGCGTCACGGAGTCCCTGACCTCGGCCTATATCTCGAACGCCGCACGCGACATCGTGGGCTTCGTCTTCGTCATTCTGGTGCTCCTGTTCCGACCGCAGGGCCTGTTTGGAAGATCGGTGGACCGCTCATGAAGTCGCTCCTCGTTTCGCTTGGCACCACCGTTCTGCTCGTTCTCGCGCCATTCCTCGTCGGCGGTTACGAGACGAATGTTCTGATGATCATCCTCTTTTTCGTCATCCTCGCTGTCGGCCTCGATCTCGTCTCCGGCTATTGCGGCCAGTTCTCGTTCGCAACGGGATCCTTTTACGGTCTCGGCGCCTACACGGCGGCGATCATGTCCCGCGATCTCGGTACGTCGATCTGGATCCATTTGCCTGCGGGCGCGCTGGTGGCTGGCCTGTTCGGTCTTCTTCTCGGGATGCCTGCGCTGCGCCTCAAAGGACATTTCCTCGCGATCGTCACCATCGCCTTCCAGACGATCGTCTACCTCGTCATCTCCCAATGGACCTCCTTCACCGGCGGCCAGGTGGGGCTGACATTGTCGAACCCCGGTCCGGTTCGCCTGTTCGGCATGACTCTATTCGAACTGGGATCCCTGCGGTCCTATTACTGGTTGACGCTCGCGATGACGGTTATCTGCCTGACCGTCGCCTGGCGTCTCGTGCATTCCCGCCTCGGGCGCGAATGGATCGCGATACGGGACGATGAGACGCTGGCAGCCGCAGTGGGCATCAATACGACCCGCGGCAAGCTGACCGCGTTCATCGCGTCGGCGGCGTTGGCCGGCGTCGCTGGTGTAATCACGGCGCATGCGCTACGGGGCGTGACGCCCAACGACTTCATGATCTGGACCTCGGCGACGGTCGTTGCAATGGTGGTGATCGGTGGACGCGGCACGTTCATCGGTCCAATCATAGGGGCCGTTTTGCTGGCCACCCTCCCGGAGTTGCTCGGCCGATTCGCGGAATACAAGCTTCTGATCTACGGAATGCTGCTTGTCATAGCCGTCACGCTCTTTCCTGACGGCCTGGCCGGCCTGTGGCAAGCGCGCAGGGTTACGCGATGAGCGCATCCATTCTCGAGGCCAAGGGTATCTCCAGACGTTTCGGTGGTGTCGTCGCCGTCGCCGAGGTGAGCCTGTCAGTCGGTAAAGGCCAGATCGTGGGCCTCATCGGTCCGAACGGCTCGGGAAAATCGACGATGGTCAATCTGGTGACCGGTGAACTCGCGCCGGACAGTGGAAGCTTCCTGTTCAACGGGAGCGACATCACGGCCGAGCCGTCCTATCGACGCGCGCGGCTCGGCATGGCGCGCTCGTTCCAGTTGCTTCGGCTCTTCCATTCGTTGAGCGTCGAGGAGAACCTGCTGCTTGCCAATTACATGCGGATGAGTTCGAGCTTGGCTGCCTCCATCCTCGGTCGCAGGTCGGCCACGGGGGAGGAGTTTCGGGCACGCCAACGCGCGCGTGAGCTTCTTGCCTGGTTTGATCTCCAGGCGTTTGCCGACCGTCCGGTTTCAGCGCTTTCGATCGGCCAGCAGCGCATGGTGGAGATCGCTCGAGGTCTGATGAGCGAACCAGCACTGTTCGTTCTCGACGAACCGGCGGCCGGCCTCTCGCCGCCGAACGTCGACCGCTTGATCCAGCTTGTCCGCCGCCTGCGTGACGAGTTCGGCATCTCGATCCTGCTCGTCGAACACGTCATGCGGGTCGTCCAGGATCTCTGCGACCACGTCGTCGTACTCGATTCCGGGCGCAAGATTGCCGAGGGGACGCCGGATACGGTTGTGAAGGATTCTGTCGTCGTGGAAGCCTACATCGGAACCGGGTGGAGGCGCCGTGCTAAGGCTTGAGAACATCGTTGCCGGCTACGGTCGTACGCGCATCCTGCACGACATCAATCTCGACGTTCCGACAGGGGGGCTCGTGGCGCTCCTCGGTGGGAATGGCACGGGGAAGTCGACAACCCTCAAGGCAATCGTCGGTCTAGTCGATGTTCAGGCGGGGCGGGTCGTCATGGATGGTCAGGTCATCAACGCAGTGCCGGCCGAACGACGGGCCGCGCTCGGCTTGTCGCTTGTACCCCAAGGCAAGGATGTCTTTGCCGACATGGGCGTCCAGGAAAACCTACTGATGGGCGCCTATCACCGACGCGGTGACCGCAAGGGGATCGCAGAGGATCTGGAGAGCGTGTACCAGCGCTTTCCGCGCCTGAAGCAGCGCCGCAGAGTAGCCGCTGGATCGCTCTCCGGCGGAGAGCGGCAGATGTTGTCCATCGGTCGCGCGCTGATGGCGCGTCCCTCCGTTCTGCTGCTGGACGAACCTTCAGCGGCCTTGTCTCCACGCGTCGTCGAGGAGATCGCCGAGGCTATCATCGGGCTCAAGGCGCTCGGCCTGACCCTGTTGCTCGTTGAGCAGAACGTGGGGTTGGCTCTCGATATCGTCGACCACATCTACGTCATCCGCGGTGGCCGCATCGCCTATCAGCGCGAGGTCGGCGACGGCATTGCGATGGATGAGCTGCGGGAATTCTATCTGGGCGGGGAAGAGCATTGACGTGGCGGGGCCGAGGAGATCGACGACGATGAACCATGGCGGAACGGGACGTTTCGAGGGCCGTGTTGCGGCCGTTACGGGCGCGGCTGGAGCCCTTGGGCGGGCCAGCGCTGTCGGACTTGCGCAGGAAGGGGCAAAGCTGCTTCTGTTCGATCGCGATGCCGCTGGGCTCGCTGAAACGGCAGCAGCCTGTCCAGGCTCGGTCACGGTCGTGGGTGATGCGGCTTGCGCGACCGACGTCAAGCGCGCCGCGGACGTCGCTCGCGAAATGCTGGGCGCCGTCGATCACCTCGTCGTCGCTGCCGGCATTGTCGGTCCTGCCAAGCCTGCCATCGAGGTCGAGGAGTCAGAATGGGATCTGGTCTTCGGCGTCAACGTGAAAGGGAGCTGGCTGGCGGCCAAGTATTTCATCCCTCACATGCGCGAGCGGGGGGGCGGGTCGGTGGTACTGTTTTCCTCGACCGCGGGTCTGCAGGGGTCGCCCGTCCTCTCGGCCTATTCCGCCTCAAAAGGAGCGGTCACGCTTCTGACCAAGAGCCTGGCGTTGAATCATGCGACAGAGAACATCCGGGTCAATTGCGTCTGCCCCGGTACGATCGACTCGCCGATGAACGACGGCGCGATCACGCAGGCGGGCGGCGCGGCCGAGCAGGCGGCACGCATCGCCTTCCAGAAATCGAAGCACCCGATGAACCGCTTCGGCAAGCCGGAGGAGGTCGCCGGTGCCGTCCTCTACCTCTTGAGCGATGAAGCTGGCTTCACCACAGGAGTTGCCCTGCCTGTCGATGGGGGCCGTCTTGCCTGATCCGACCCGATTTCTCGGTAAAACCGTCATCGTCACCGGCGCGGCGCGTGGCATTGGAGAGGGCATTGCTGCGCGTTTTGCAGCAGATGGAGCGCGCGTACTCCTGGTCGATATCCTGCCCGAGGTCGAGGCGACTGCGCAGCGGCTCGGCCAGCCGTTTCTTGTCAAGGACGTGACCGACCGCGATGCCGGTGCCGTCATGGGCCAGCGGGCACTCGACGTCTTCGGTCGCATCGACATTCTCATCAACAATGCCGGCATTGGCGGCTCGATGCGGCTCGTGGACAGCGACGATGCGCTCATAGACCGTTTCATCGACACCAACCTCGCGTCCGTCCTGCGCATCTCGCGTGCCATCATCGCTCATTTGCCCAAACCCGGAGGACGCATCGTGAATGTGTCCTCGATTTTCGGACTCACCGGCTTTCCCGGAACCACGGCCTATGCCGTGGCCAAGGCCGGCATCGCCCAGTTCACGCGTCAGTTGGCCGGAGATCTGGCTCCGGTGGGAATCCTCGTCAATGCCGTGGCGCCAGGCTTGATCGCGACACCAATGACGAGCGGTCGTCGCCAGGACGCTCTCTACAATCGACTCATGGTTGAGGGCACCCCGCTTGAGCGGGCGGGAGAGCCCGCCGATGTGGCGGGGCCCGTAGCCTTTCTTGCTTCCGAGGACGCCTCGTTCGTCACGGGTGCGGTGCTTCCGGTCGATGGCGGATTTCTTGCCTCGCGGCACGGCAGGATTTGAACTTTGACGACGCCCCTAACCAACAAACTGTCGCAATAAGGGAGACGAACGATGCACGACATGAGCGTAAAATGGCCGAACGGCGCCCGTTGCGCCGTGATGCTGACATTCGACTTCGATGCCGAGACCTTGTGGACCTCGCGTGATCCGGAGAACGCCCATCGTCCCGGAGTCCTTAGCCAGGGCCGCTATGGCGGCAAGGTCGGCGTACCAAAAATTCTCGATATGCTGCGCGATGAAGGCATCAAGTCGACCTTCTTCGTTCCAGGCTGGACGGCCGAGAACTATACCGATCGCGTCGAGATGATCCTCAAGGACAATCATGAGGTCGGGCACCATTCCTATTCGCACAAATGGGTTAGCGACGATCCACAGGCTGAAATCGAGGAGATGGAAAAGGGACTGCAGGCGCTGAAGAGAACCGTCGGGGTCGTGCCGAAGGGCTATCGATCGCCTGCAGGCGAGGTTTCCGCGGGGCTGTTCGAACTCCTCAAGTCGCACGGATTTCTCTACGACTCTTCGCTGATGGACGACGTCAATCCATATCGTCACGTGATGGCCGACGGGTCCAAGGGAGTGATCGAATTGCCCTGGCACTGGTCCTTGGACGACGCGCCTTTCGCGATGTTTTCGGCGAAGAACCCTCGTGCGATATTTACAAACGCGCACATGCTGTCCGTCTACCAGGAGGAATTTCGCGCGATCTACAAATGGGGTGGTTTGTTCGACATTATCTTTCATCCGCAGTTCGGAGGTCGGCCAAGCCGTATCGAGCTGATCCGCCAGTTGATCGCATTCATCCGGACCTTCCCGGACGTGTGGTTCGCGACCGGCACCGAGGTGGCGGAAGCCTGGTCGAAAGCTCACGAGCAGAGCTGACGGGACACCCGACAGCTCGTGTAACGCAGGAAGAGCTTCTGCAACGCTATCGACGAGCGAGCCAGAAGCAGAGAAGGTCCGTTATGAAGACTCTTTCGTCAGATCTCATACTCGAAGCCGTTCGCCAATGGGTTGTTCTGGAAAGCCCGACCCATGACCATGCTGCGGTCAACCGTGTGGCTGACCACGCCGAGGCTCTCCTTCGCGATGCGGGCGCGACGATCGAGCGCATTTCAGGAGGTCACCAAGCCGCCGACATCCTGATCGGACGCATCGCCGGGCAGAAGGATGGGCCTGGACTGCTCGTACTTGGCCATATGGATACCGTGCATCCGGTGGGCACCCTCAGCAGCAACCTGGCCTGGCGCATCGAAGGTGACCGGGCATACGGCCCGGGCATCTACGATATGAAAGGCGGCAATGCGATTGCGCTGTCCGCCTTGGTCCATCTCCATGCAAACGGGCGCAGGCCGATGTTGCCGGTCACAGTCATGTTCATCCCGGATGAAGAGATCGGAAGTCCTTTCTCGCGTCCCTACATAGAAGATGAGGCGCGGTCGCATTCCATCGTGTTGGTCATGGAACCGTCGGGCGAGGGCGGTAAGATAACGGTCGGTCGTCATGGCATCGCCAGATATTTCCTGAAGACGACCGGAAGGCCTGCTCACGCAGGCGCCTACCATTCAGAGGGTCGGAGCGCGATCCGGGAGATGGCTAGACAAGTTCTCACAATTGAAGGCATGACCGACTATCAGCGCAACATCACCCTCAATGTCGGGACAATTTCCGGCGGCACACACGAGAACATGGTGCCTGTATCGAGTACCGCTTGCATTTACGTTCTGGTTCCAACGGCGGAGGCCGAAGCGGAGGTCCGTGCAAAACTGTTCGCACTCTCGTCACACGATCCGGATGTGAAGATCGAGGTCACTCGGGGTCTTTTTAGACCGCCTTATGCAAAGACCCCTGCCATTCAATCGCTATACGACCACGTGGTCGCGCTGGGAAAACAAATCGGGCTTTCCATTCCTGGCGAAAGGATTGCGGGAGGTGGTTCCGACGGTAACTTCACAGGAGCGCTTGGGATACCAACACTGGACGGCCTGGGCGTCATGGGTGACGGTCCGCACACGCACGATGAACATCTCTTGATCTCATGCCTGGTGCCGAGGACTGAGTTGATGGTACGGCTATTCGATACTTTGGATACTGAATTTCTGCCGTTGCGGCCTGTGCCCCCTGGAGTGAGACATCGAGAATTTCAGTGACAGGTTTGGACTGCACAATAAAATGAGACAAAGAAATTTCCGTGACCGATTCATTTCGGGTATGACCTATGGCTGCAGGGGGAAAGAACGGTCGTTTCTGACGGCGTTTAAATTGAAGACGATCAAGCGCGCTGAAGGCTGCGGAGGAGTTCCTGGAATGGCCGTGCCGGTGCACTGGGAGCCCTGATCGGTTTTGAATATCTCCGGCTTGCCGTTACGTGCCAGAGCATCCTGGAGCGTCTCGACGAAGAAGGTCGCCTCCATCGATCAGGACCCTCGGCTGCATCCAAAAAATTCCGGTCTCAGCAACGCTCGTTCTCGTCTCAGAACGCCGCAACGAAATCGCAACGAATTGGGTGCAATGACCGTGAACAGAACGCGACCAATGCGGCTTCTGCATCGAGAAAGATCAACAAGTTAGAAGACACTCACTGCGTTCGGGACGCAGGGGTCGCAGGTTCGAATCCTGCCACTCCGACCATGATTTTTTTACGCTTTTCGTCTTCTTTCACGATAGGCGGCCAAGTCAACCCCGCGATCACCTCCAGATTCGATGTTCTTGCTTGGTTTCGTCGTGATGGCGGCGGCCGCCTCGGGCAAGAATTCCGGGTGATGCTGGCCATAGGTATCAAGCAACACACCTCGACCGACATCCCGAAAACCCGCCGCTTTCCACGGACGCCACTCTGTCGGCCATGCTCCGCCGAGCCCGCTCGAGCGAGCTGTGCTCGCGATCGAGCCGCGGCTGCATGCTCGCGATAGCAGCTGCAATCGTCCGGCCTGGGGCGACGACGTCAAGGTCATGGCGTTACGAAACCGCGGCCGCCTGGCGCTCGCCGCATGGGTGCGGGAATGCGCCGGCGAGCACGGGTTCACCGAGTGCTCGGTGGTTGTGAACGCAGCCGACGATGTCGAAGCTCGAAGCCTCTATCTCACGGTCACCGGCACCTCGGGGGCGGCGATGACGGACAGGTCGGCCCGCGGCAACTGTGTCAACGGTCTAATTACGCCGCTGCGTCCGATGTCCGCGGGCAAGAACCCGGTCGGTCATGTCGGCAAGATCTACAACGTTGGTGTCCGGAACAACGCAGGTCTACTGAGGCTACGGTCAAGAAAGTCCGGAATTCCAGAGGTCTGACTGATCTAGATCAACTCGCCGGCGTCTCTCGGGGGGAGACTGCTCAACGATAGTTTGAGCAGCCCATGCCCCAGCCAGTCTTCACCGCCAAGGCGCTAACCAAGACCTACGTCTCCGGTGAGGTAAAGGTCAACGCCCTGAACAATGTCGATCTCGAGATCGCCGAGAAAGAAGTGGTCGTGCTGCTGGGCCCCTCCGGCAGCGGCAAGAGCACGCTGCTCAACATCATGGGCGGTCTCGACCGGCCGACCAGCGGCAAGCTGCTTTTTCGCGATCTCGACCTGACTGTTCTGGAAGATCGCGAGCTCACGCGATATCGCCGCGACCATGTCGGCTTCGTCTTCCAGTTCTACAATCTGGTTCCGAGTCTCACGGCCTATGAAAACGTCGCGCTGGTCACGGAGGTGGCGAACAACCCGATGGACCCGGCGGAGGTTCTCGCGCTGGTCGGGCTTGAAGATCGCATGCAGAATTTCCCCGCGCAGCTTTCCGGCGGCGAGCAGCAGCGTGTCGCCATTGCCCGCGCGATCGCCAAGCGGCCGGCCGTGCTGCTCTGCGACGAGCCGACCGGGGCGCTCGATTCAAAGACGGGTATCCGGGTCATAGAGGCGCTGCTCGGGGTCAACCGCGACCTCGGCACCACCACCGTCATTATCACCCACAACGCCAGCATTCAGGCGGTCGCCGACCGGGTGCTGTTCTTTGCCGACGGCAGGATCTCGCGAATTCAACAGAACGAAACCCGCCGCGAAGCCGCGGCGCTGACGTGGTGAAGAAGAGCATGGCGGCCCTCGACATCAAGCTGCTGCGGGATATCCGCCGCCTGTGGGCGCAGGTACTCGCCATTGCCCTCGTGGTCGGAGGCGGGGTTGCAACCCTCGTGCTCGCCGTCGGGTCGCACCGCTCGCTTGAGGAAACGCGGACTGCCTACTACGAGCGCTATGCGTTTGCCGACGTCTTCGCGCGGGTGAGGCGTGCCCCCAAGGCACTGGTCGGCCGGATTGCCGAGATTCCCGGTGTCGCCGCGGTCGATCCACGCATCGCGAGGCTTGCACTGCTCGACATACCCGGCTTCGCCGAGCCGGCGAGCGGGCAGTTCGTTTCAATACCTGACGCCGGCGATCACGGCCTCAACCGTCTCTACATCCGCTCGGGCCGGCTCCCGGAGCCCGGGCGCTCCGAAGAAATTGTCGTCAACGAGCCGTTTGCCCGCGCCCATGGCTTCACCGAAGGATCGCGCTTTTCCGCCATCCTGAACGGCAAGAAGCGTGAGCTGGTGATCGTTGGAACGGCGCTGTCGCCGGAATACGTGTACACCGTCGGTCCCGGCGACCTGATGCCCGACGACCGCCGCTACGCCATCATCTGGATGTCGGAGAAGGCGCTTGCCAGCGTCTACGATCTCGACGGCGCGTTCTCCGCCGTATCGGTCAAGTTGCAGCCAGGTGCGTCGGAGCGAGAGGTTACCACCCGGCTCGATGCATTGCTCGATCCGGTTGGTGGGCAGGCCGCGCATGGCCGGAAAGACCAGACGTCCCACGCCTGGCTCGATCACGAGCTCGACATGCTCAATAATATGAGCCGAACGCTGCCGCCGATCTTCCTGCTGGTCTCGGCCTTTCTGGTCAATCTCACGCTGAGCCGGCTTGTAGCGCTTGAGCGCGAGCAGATCGGCCTCTTGAAGGCGCTGGGCTATTCCGATGCGACCATCGTCCTGCACTATGTGAAGTTCGTCGCCCTGGTCGTGCTCACGGGCATCGTCATCGGCAGCATCGCCGGAACATGGCTTGGTTTGTGGGTCACCGCGTTGCTTGGCGACTTCTTTCATTTCCCGTTCCTGGTGTTCTCGACGGCACCGGACCTCTATCTCATCGCGGGCGCGCTGAGCGCGGCGGCCGCCATCTTCGGGGCGTTGCGGGCGTTGCGCGATGTGGTGAAGCTTGCTCCTGCGGTTGCCATGCAGCCGCCGGCGCCTGCGGTGTACCGGCATTTCCTCCCCGCCAGCGTACGGCTCGATCGCTTTGTTTCGCAGCCGACCTTGATGATGCTGCGCGGCATCTCGCGCCATCCGGTCCGGTCCTGCCTGACGGCGCTCGGCATGTCGCTCGCGACCGCGATCCTCATTGTGTCGCTCTTCACCCGGGACACGATGGAGCAGCTCGTCGACGTTACCTATTTTCTTGCCGACCGGCAGGACGCGACGATCAGCTTCACCGAGAAGCGCGTCGAGAACGTCGTGCTGCAGGCGGCGAGGCTCCCCGGCGTGCTCGCGGCCGAACCGTTCCGCGAAGTGCCGGTGCGGATACGGCATGGCAATGTCGAGCGCCGGATAACGATCAGCGGCCGGCCTGCTGATACCGATCTGAGGCGCATCATCGATGCCGATCTCAATCCGGTCATCCTGCCGGAATCCGGGCTGGCTGTTTCCAGCATGCTTGCGCGGATTCTCGGCGTCGGAACCGGTGACATGGTCGAGATCGACGTCCTGGACGGCGCGCGCCGCACGGTCACGCTTCCGATCGTGGCACTCGTCGAGGATTATTTCGGCATCAGGGGCATGATGGAGCTGGGCGCGCTCGGGCAGTTGATGCGCGACGCGCCGGTCGTCAACAGCGTGAACCTCAGCCTGGATGAGAGCCGCAAGGAGGATTTCTACGCAGCCGTAAAATCGCTGCCGACGGTGAGCGGGCTGGCGCTGATGCGGCTCTCGCTTACCAATTTCCGAAAGGCCATCGCGCTGGTAATGACCACGATGGCGAGCATCTATACAGGGCTTGCCGCCGTCATCGCCTTCGGCGTGGTCTACAACAACGCCCGCATCTCGTTCTCTGAACAGGCACGGGAACTGGCAAGCCTGCGCGTGCTCGGCTTCACGCGCGGCGAGGTGCTGCGCATCCTTCTGCTCGAACTAGCCATCCTGACCCTGGTCGCCCAGCCGCCGGGCTGGTTGATGGGCTACGGGCTTTCCTGGATCATGAAAAACAATCTCGCGGGCGAATTGATGCGGGTACGCCTGGTCGTCGAGCATTCCACTTACGTCACCGCCAGCGCCATCGTCATCATGGCGGCGGTGGCTTCGGCTGCGGTCGTTCGCGATCGCATCAATAAACTGGACCTCGTCGCGGTCCTCAAGACAAGAGACTAGCCATGCCACCAAACTGGACCAAACGGATCATCGGGATTGCAGGCTTCGGTGTCATCGCAGCCGGGGTGGTGTGGTTCGCCTGGCCGCGGCCGGTTCTTGTCGACATTGCAACGGTCGCAAACGGTCCGATTGAAGTCACGGTCGATGATGACGGCAAGACGCATGTCCGCCACGTCTACACCGTCTCCGCGCCGGTAGCCGGAAAGGTGCTGCGGATTTCCCATCCCATGGGCGATCGGGGGCCTTCGCTGCATGTCGGTGACGAGGTCGTGGCCGGTGAGACGGTAATCGCGCTGATGCAGCCGGTGCTACCCGGCTTCATTGATGCGCGCTCCCGCGACCAGCTGGAGGCCGAGGTCAAGGCCGCCGACGCCGCCATCGATCAGCAGGAAGCGGAGGTAAAGCGGCTCGAAGCCGCACTGGAGTTCTATCGAACTGAATTTCAGCGCGCCCAGGCACTTTCACGGACGCAGTCGATATCGACCCAGGCGTTCGATAAGTCCCGGTTCGATGTGGCGACCAACGAAGCCGCATTAGCGAGCGCCAAGGCGCAAATCGATGTCCGACGCGCGATGCGCGCGAGCGCTGCTGCGCGGTTGATCGATCCCGCCCGCGTCACGGCTTCCGCGGAGCCGATGTGCTGCGTCCGGGTGCTTGCGCCGGCGAGCGGCCGTGTACTCAGGATCATCCAGGACAGCGAAGCCGTGGTATTGCCCGGCGCGCCGCTAGTCGACATCGGCAATCCCCTCGATCTGGAAATCGTGGCGGACTTGCTCTCGACCGATGCCGTGCAGATCAAGGTCGGTGCGCCCGTGCGGATCGACGGATGGGGAGGCCCCGTCATTCGGGGCAAGGTGGTTCGCGTCGATCCGGCCGGCTTCCTGAAAGTCTCGGCGCTCGGCATCGAGGAGCAGCGCGTGCCGGTCACCATCGACCTCACCGACCCGCCGGAGGCCTGGTCGCAGCTGGGCCATGATTACCGTGTGATCGTCCACGTCACGACTTGGAGCGCTGCAGAAGCCATGACGGTACCCGTCAGTGCACTGTTCCGCCAAGGCAACGACTGGGCCGTGTTTGCAGTTCAGGATGGGCGGGCGCAAACAACCACGGTCAAGATCGGCCACCGCAATAACCGTGCGGCGGAGGTGCTGTCGGGGCTCGCGAGCGGAACGCCAGTCGTCCTTCATCCCAGTGACCGAATTCGGGATGGGACAAGGATCAAACAAAGGACAAGCGTAGGGATATAGTTCCGGGATGAGCGGGGCGGCTGCTTGCCGCTCGGGCAAGAAAAAACAGAGCCACTCGAGGACACGAAATCAGGAGGCAATGAGGGCAAGCGCGCTGTCTGATACAGAGCGGACAAAGATGGATGCATACTGGCGGGCGTCCAACTACCTCGCGGTCGGTCAGAAGATTGCGGGCTGGAGATGAGGGAAAGAGGCCGCGTCCGCGGTGGCTGGCTCGACGGATAACATCTTACTCTGTTGGTCGGACCTGAGGTGAGCGGCGACGACGTTCGCAAGTCTTCACGGTTGACCAAATTGCGCCGCAGGAGCGAGTGACCGGTTACGGGCCATTCCAAAACATCGCATCCCGACGCGACGAAGTTGATGGATAACCCCGATGTGCTGCTTGGAATTTGCGGATGGCGCTTCAGCTTCCCGCCGCTTCTCTCGGCATACCGGCGGCTAGATCCCTGCCGTCATGCCCAGCCGGCCGAGGCCCGGCAGCTTGAGGGCAGGGCGGCGAATGTCCAGCCCCACCACCGCGCCGAGGAAGTTGATTTCGAAACCTTCGACCCATCCGAGGATGAGACCGCAATAGCCGCCGAGGGACGCGTAGACGCCGGTGCCCGACGGGGTCAGGCCGAACCACTCGCCGCGATAGGGAAAATCCTTTCCGACGGCGGTCGGCGGCAGGACGACCCTGATTTCGGGAACGGCGTCGAGGGCCGCCTGGACAAAGGTGTTGGAGTTCGGACCCGGCCACGCATTGTAGTCGCCATAGGCGCGGAATTTGTAGTTCTCGATGACATGGCGGATCTTGGGGATCAGGCGGCTGGCTTCGGGCCCGTCGACGGCCGCGATGGTTTCGGGAACGGCGCCAAACCACCGCGCATCGGCGGCGAACCCGTTGGTGCGGATGGGCTCGCCCCAGGCCGTGTAGTCGTAACGGGTGTAGGTCGTCGCGTTCGCTTCCTTGACGACGATCCAGGTGTGGATGGCGAATATCGCCTTCCATCGAACGGTGCGCGCGCCGTAGACGCGGATGATCGCGCCAGGATGGCGGGACGGCAGCGGCAGAAGCCCGGCGCTGGAGCGGTCAGCCGTCTGCCAGTTGCCCCGGTTTTCGGCGAGCCAGTACCGCCCGGCCGACACGCCGACCGGGAAAAAGATCAACAACAGGAAGATGGCTGCCGATTTGACCAAGGGAAACGAGGGGCATGCTGTGGTGACCGCCCTCGATATAGTTCGCCTCGAGAGTACCGCCAGTGGCGAGCGGAATTTGCGCCAAAGCCGGGCGAGACCTATGTCGCGGATTTCGGCCCGTTCGGCAGCGTCGCGGCAGCCTGCGCCTGATGCGCCGCCGGGCTGCGGTGAGCCGCGATCTCAGGCGCTCTGCTTGGGAAGATCGCCAAGCAGGTTCGACAGCTTGACCGCGAGTTGTCGAAGCCTGGTGTTCTCTTCGAGCAAACGCCTGAAATTGCGCGCGTCCTCAACCTGCGCCTTGTTCACGCGAAGGCCGTCCACCTCGTCGAGCAGCGGCGACAAGGCCGCGAGCAGCTTTTCATCCATTTGATCCGGCTGGCGCGCCCGGTCGGCGTCGCGCAGCCGCACGACGTTGTTGGCGTGCTGGACGTGGCGGTACGCGATGACGCGGGCCTGTCCGTGATACGGCGGATGTTCGATACTCATGACAAGTTCCTGCTCGCAAGGTGGCCCGATCGTGGGTTCGATACCGAGCTTTCCATTGAGTCGTGGGCGAATTTGCGTCGGAAAGGCAACGGCGAGATGGCCTGGCGAAGAAGCCACAGGTCCCGCGCGTCACACGGCAGATCGGATTGGGCCAAATTTTTGACGTATGGCCGGCTTTTCTGACGTCTGCGCGGGCTGGGGGAGCCAAGCCATTTTTAGGGGCGATCGATGACGGATTTCCTGACCAATGCAGACCACTGGCGCCGGCGCGCGGAACGGACGAGGGAACTGGCTGCAACCTCCGCCAAGGACCAGGGACGCCTGCTCAAGGTAGCGGAAGAGTACGACCGTCTGGCGGCGCTCGCCGAGGGGCGGCGAAGCGCGATGGTGCCGGGCGGCTCCTACGCTCCGGCCAGCCGGCCCGAGTAGAATCCATCTCTCAGCTAAAGTGCCGGAAGGGCGCGCATTTCCGCTTCGGCAGGCAGCATGGGGATGCTGCCGCGGCGGAAAATGCGCTGGCGCCCCCAGATGTGTGACCTGCAAAACACAACCGCCAAGCAACATTCAACGCATTGTGATGGCGCGATTGCAGGCGAATCAACGAATCGCCTAGACCGTTAGCGGGGCTGGGAAGCGGAGAGTTAGTATGAGAGTCGCTTCCTTAGAAAGTGTACTGACGGCGGCTACGCTGGTGTTGGCCATCGTCATCGTGCTGTGGGGAATCAAGATTTTCCACGGTGTGTGAACAGGGCGAGCTGGCGTCGAACAAGAGGCCTCCGGTCAAGAGAGGTTCGCGACAAAAGCACACTTCCGCGGCGGCGGAGGCCTTTTCATTTCTAGTTGCCGACGCATGGTTCGCCGGAGGCTTGGCCTTTCCGGTGCGTATCGGGTTTGGTTCACGGTCTGGGCGTTGTTGCGCACGGGCCGCAACAGGTATTGGTTTCAAGTCCTTCAATGCATTTCGGCTATTACCTGATGATCGCAGCGCTCGTACTGATGGGCCTGGAAGTCCTTTACCGACTCTACCAATTGGCAACATTTCTTTGAAATCGCTGGCCTAACCCGCAGAGCTGCGGACGCCGGCACCGGGATTCGCCGCAATCACGCCGCTTTGGCGCCGGGGTCGTCTTCGTGCGTTTCTCAATTTAGTCGCAAAATTGCCCGCCGACTCACCCCATTCTCCGCGCGCGACAGGTGACTGGGGGCACGTCCGCTTTTTAAAATTGGAGTATCAATCATGCGAGTAGACCATCCGCAGCTTAATAAGCGAGATCGCCGCGCAGAACCTTCATTTTGGGTTGAGGAACCGACCGACGACGCACTTTCACTGCTTGAAAACGCCCTTCGCGGAGACGAGCCTGCCGTTCGCCGCGACGAGCATGCCGACGAGACCAATGCATTGATTGAAGAGAATGCGAGACTTCGGGAGCTTTTGTCCCAGTTGTCGGATCTGATCCGCAAGAACGGTATTTCGCGCTAACACCGCCATCCGATTTCGGCCCCGCCCCGGCAACAGCGTGAACCGCTGCCGGGGCGGGGCCGCGTCTTTTTGTCCCTGTGTTGACGACGCCGGCGCAAGACACGGCGGACCGGCGGCGAATTGGCGCTGCGGTCAGGCCAGATGGCAGGCCACGAAATGCCCGTCGCTGCCTTGCTTGAGTTCGGGGGCGCTCTCGCGGCAGCGGGCTTCCGCGATCGGGCAGCGGGTGTGGAAGTGACAGCCGCGCGGCGGGTTCATCGGGCTCGGCACGTCGCCCTGCAGGCGGATCCGCTTGCGCTTCACCTTGGGGTCCGCCACCGGCACGGCGGAGAGCAGGGCCTGCGTATAGGGATGGCGGGGGTTGCGGTAGAGATCGCGCGCGCTGGCCAGCTCGACGATGCGGCCGAGATACATCACCGCCACGCGGTCGGAAATATGCTCCACTACGGAGAGGTCGTGGGCGACGAAGAGATAGGTGAGGTGGAGCTCGGCCTGCAGATCCTCCAAGAGGTTGATCACCTGCGCCTGGATCGACACGTCGAGCGCGGAAACCGGCTCGTCGCAGACGATGAATTTCGGCTCGACCGCGAGCGCCCGCGCGATCACGATGCGCTGGCGCTGGCCGCCGGAGAATTCATGCGGGTAGCGGCGCATGTGGTCGGCCTTCAGCCCGACCTTGACGAGCAGGCTCGCCACGCGGTCCTCGCGCTCGCTGGCCGAGGAGGCAAGGTCGTGGATGGTGAAGGCCTCGCCGAGGATTGCGCCGACGGTCATGCGCGGATTGAGCGAGGCAAACGGGTCCTGGAAAACGATCTGCATGTTGCGCCGCATGGCGCGCAGGTCGCCGCCGGAAAGGCCGCGCACGTCATGTCCGTCGAAGATGATTTCGCCTTCGCTGGGCTCGAGCAGGCGCAGCACGCAGCGCGCCGTGGTCGATTTGCCGCAACCGGATTCGCCGACCAGCCCGAGCGTTTCGCCGCGGTCCACCGTAAACGACACGCCGTCCACCGCATGGACGCGCGCGACCTCGCGCGACAATAGCCCGCCCTTGACGGAAAAATGCTTCTTCAGGCCGCTGACGCGGAGCAGGGGTTCGCTCATGATGCCGCTCCTTGCGCCTCGCCGAGATGACAGGCCATGCGATGGCCCGGTCCGACGCTGCGAAGGGCCGGCTCCTCCTCGCTGCAGCGGGCAAAGGCGTGGCGGCAGCGCGGCGCGAAGCGGCAGCCCGGCGCCGGATTGATCAGGATCGGCACCGTGCCGCCGATCGCTTCCAGCCGCGTCTTGTGCGCGCTGTCGAGATCGATGCGCGGGATCGAGCGGATCAGGCCCTGCGTGTAGGGATGGCAGGGATTTTCGAACAGGCTTTCGACGTCGGCCTCCTCCACCACCTTGCCGGCATACATCACCACCACGCGCTGCGCGGTTTCGGCCACCACGCCCATGGCGTGGGTGATCAGCATGACCGCCATGCCGAACCGATCCTTCATGTCCTGCAAGAGGTCGAGGATCTGCGCCTGGATGGTGACGTCGAGCGCGGTGGTCGGCTCGTCGGCGATCACGAGCTTGGGCTTGCAGGCCAGCGCCATCGCGATCATGACGCGCTGGCGCATGCCGCCGGAGAACTGGTGCGGATAGTCGTGCACGCGTGCTTCGGCGTTGGGTATCTGCACCAGCTTGAACATCTCGACCGTGCGGGCGAGCGCGTCTTTTTGCGAGAGGCCCTCGTGGCGGCGCAGGCTTTCGGCGACCTGCTCGCCGACGGTCAGGACCGGGTTGAGCGAGGTCATCGGCTCCTGGAAGATGAAGCCGATTTCCTTGGCCCTGATATCGTCGAGCTCGCGGCTCGACAGCGGCACGAGATCGCGGCCCTCGAACAGGATTTCGCCCTGCACGATGCGCCCCGGCGGCATGGCGATCAGCTTTAGGATCGACATCGCGGTGACGGTCTTGCCGCAGCCGGATTCGCCGACCACGCACAGCGTCTCGCCCTTGTTGAGCGCGATGTCGACGCCGTCGACGGCCTGAAGAATGCCGTCGTCGGTGGCGAAGTGGGTCTTCAGACCCTTGATCTCGAGCAGCGGCGCCATCAGATCACCCGCCGGGCATCGAGCGCATCGCGCAGGCCGTCGCCGATGAAATTGATCGAGACCACCGCGATGAAGATGGCGCCGCCCGGAAACAGCGCCCAATGCGGGCCGATGTCGAGAAAGTCCTTGGCGTCGAACAGGATGCGGCCCCAGGTCGGGGTGTCGGGCGGAAAGCCGAGGCCGAGGAACGACAGCGTCGATTCCGCGATGATCGCAGCCGCCACGTCGATGGTGCCGGCGATGATCACCGGCCCGAGGGCGTTCGGCAGGATGTGCCGCACCACCTGCCGCAGCGGGCTGGCGCCGAGTGCGCGGGCCGCCTCGACGAATTCCTTCTCGCGCAGCGACAGGAACTGCGCGCGCACCAGGCGGGCGACCGGCATCCAGCGCAGGCCGCCGATCACGAGCACGATCAGGATGAAGATGCCGCCTTCGGGTCCGAACGCCGCCTTGAGCCCGTCGCGGAATAGATAGATGAGGAGCAGTAGCAGCGGCAGTTGCGGCAGCGACAGGAACAGGTCGGTGAGCCACATCAACCCGTAGCCGAGGGCGCCGCGCGACATGCCGGCGAGGGCGCCGATCAGCGTGCCGACCAGGACAGACACCAACATCGCCGCGAGGCCGACGGCGAGCGAGATGCGTCCGCCATAGATCATGCGGGCAAGGATGTCCTGGCCGAGATCGTCGGTGCCGAAGGGGTGGGCGAGGGAAGGGCCCTGCATGCCCGCGACCACGTCGATCTCGTTGATCGGGATACGCCAGACGAACGGGCCGATCACGACGGCGACGATCAGCACCAGCAGCAGCATTGCGCTGACGGTCGCCGGCCGATGCCGGCGATAGCGCCGCCAGGCCTCGCGCCAGGGCGAATAGGCGCGCCGCTCAGCGGAAGGAAATGCGAGGGTCGAGCCAGCCATAAAGGACATCCGCGATCAGGTTGAACAGCACCACAAGACAGGCGAAAACGAACGCCACAGCCATCACGACCGGCGTGTCGTTGGAAAGAATGGACGAGATCAGGAGCGAGCCGATGCCCGGAATGCGAAAAATCTGCTCGGTGACGATGGCGCCGCCGAACACGGCCGGCATCTGCAGCGCGATCAGCGTGACGACCGGGATCATGGCGTTGCGCATGGCGTGCTTGACGATCACCTTGGCCTGGCCGAGCCCCTTGGCGCGGGCGGTGGTGACGTAATCGAGCCGGATGACGTCAAGCATTGCCGAGCGCACGAAACGCGTCATCGACGCGGCCTGGAACAGGCCGAGCACCATCACCGGCATGATGGCTTGCCGGATCTGCTCGACGAACCAGCGGAAGCCGGTCGCCTTGATGTCACCCGAATAGACGAAGGGCAGCCAGTCCAGCGTCACCGAAAAGACCAGGATGAACAACAGGCCAGTGAAGAAGGTCGGCAGCGAGAAGCCGATGAAGGCAAACGTGTTGGCGATCTGGTCGAAGACCGAATACGGCCTCGTCGCGGCGTAGACGCCGACGGGAATCGCGATCAACAGCGCCAGGATCTGCGACGAGCCGATCACGTAGAGCGTGGCCGGCAGGCGTTGCAGGATCAGCGTATCGACATTCATCCGGCTGACAAAGGAAAAGCCCCAGTCGCCCTGCACCATCGCGGCGAGCCAGCGCAGATAGCGGATGTGGATGGGATCGTCGAGGCCGAACTTGGCCCGCAGTGCCGCCGCCACTTCGGGCGGCACGTTCGGGTTGGTCGCAAGCTCGCTGAAGGGATCGCCTGGCGCAAGCGCCAGGACGATGAACAGGATGAGCGAAATACCGAGCAGGCTCGGGACGGCGATCAGGAGGCGACGCAGGACATACTGGCTCATGGGGGAATGATCCCGCTCGAGATTATCCCGTCGCCTCCCGGTACCAGTCGAACAGGTTGTCGGTTTCGTTGGCCCAGCCGCTGACGACGGGACGCAGCGTGTTGGAGGCGGCTTCCACTTTCAGGCGGTGCATCACCGGAATGAAGGCGACGTCCTGAATCATGATGTCGTTGGCCTTGATGTAGAGCGCGGCGCGCTTGATGAGATCGGTCTCGGCCTCGGCCGCGTCGACGGCCTCGTCATAGTCCTTGTTGACCCAGCGCGGGAAATTCACGCCCTGCCACTTGTTCTCCTTCGTCGCTACATAGCGCGAATGAAAGCGGCGCATCAGTTGGGAAGGATCCGGCTGGCTCATCGGGATCTGGAACATCTCGATGTCGGCATAGAACTTGGCGTAGGTGTCGGGGTTGGCGACGTCGGAGGAGAAGAACACCGAAGCGACCACCGATTTCAGTTCGACGTCGATGCCGGCCTTCTGGCAGGCCTGCTTGACGATCGCCTGGGTCTTCTGGCGCGGGCCGTTGATCGCGGTCTGGTACAGGAGCTTCAGCTTCTTGCCGTCCTTCTCGCGGATGCCGTCGGCGCCCACCTTCCAGCCGGCGTCGTCGAGCAGCTTGGACGCCTTCTCGATGCTGAACTCCCAGGTCGTGTTCTTGGAGACGAATTTTTCCGGACCGTTGAGGAAATTGGAGCTGACGCGTCCGGCGCGGCCGTAGATCACCTTCTTGACCGCCTCGCGATCGACCAGCATGGCGAGCGCCTTGCGCACGGCGGGGTCGGAGAACAGCGGATGCTTGGTCTTCATCGAGGAGCGTTCGCCGTCGACCTCGGTATTGGGATCGGTGAAGTTGAGCGCGATGAACTCGGTGTCGCCGCCGACCGCATAGACGGTCTTGCCCTTGCCGCCCTTTTCCAGGCGCAGCAGCACGTCGTCCTCGACCTGGATGTTCCAGCCGAAATCATATTCGCCGGTCTGGATCACGGCGCGCGCGGCCGAGACGGCGTCGCCGCCGCCCTTCATCTCCAGTGTGTCGAAGTACGGGCGGTTCGGCATGTGGTAGTCGGGATTGAGCTCGCCGCGGATCAGGTCGCCCGGCTTGAACTCGACGAACTTGTAGGGGCCGGTGCCGACGGGGGAGAGATTGTTCGGGGCCTCGCGCGACTTGGCGCCTTTATAATCCGCAAACAGATGCTTCGGGATGATGCTGCCGGGAGCGCCGACAAAGGCGTCGGCCCAGAACGGCGTCGGCTTCTTGAAGAGGATGCGGACGGTGAGATCGTCGATCTTCTCGACGGTGATGTCGCGATGCACGCCGATGGTCACGGTGGCGGTGGCGGGATCGCGGGCGTATTCCCAGTTGAACACCACGTCGTCGGCGGTGAAGGGTTTGCCGTCGTGCCATTTGACACCGGGCTTGAGCTTCCAGGTCACCGACATGCCGTCGGCGGCGAGGCCACCGTTCTGCAGCGAGGGAATCTCGGCCGCCAGAACCAGCTTCATGTTGCCGTCCGGATCCCAGCAGGCGAGCGGTTCATAGAACAGGCGCGAGCCGTCCTGGTCCTTGGTGCCGGTGGCGAAATGCGGGTTGAGCAGCGTGGGGCCTTGCCACCACAGCAGCTTCAACGCGCCGCCGCCGCCACGCTTGGTCGGCTTGTAGGCGGACGGGCCTTCGGCCATGGCGACGCCGCCGATGGCCAGCAACTGCGTGGCCATGGGCGCGGTGAGGCCGACGGCCAGCATGCGCTGAACGAAGCGGCGGCGGTCCATACGCCCGTCCTTCACCTCGTCGATCATGGTTCGCAGTTCACGGTCCAGCATCGTTCGTCCCCGTCTTGTTCTGGCATGGTTATGGGCGCGCCGCCGGACGGCGGGCGCATAGATGTTCTCCGGTAAGATGGCACACCAAATACCCCGGAGGTCAATGTCTGGCTGTCGACAATCGGCAGGATAGACGGCGGGTGTGATTTCTGCTTGGGCAGAAACCCGCTGCGGCGCACATCGCTTCAGCAATCCGGCGGCAAAGCGCGGGGAATCGCGCTCTGCACTGCAAAAAATTTGTTCGCCGGATGGTCGGGCCGGATTAGCCCAGGGACATGTTTAGAGGGGGCGCAACGCTGTCCGGCAGCGGGCTGACATAAGGGGTGCGGGCGGTGCGCTTCTTCAGGTCGGCCTGCGCGGCGGCGATCAGTTCCGGTTCCGTCAGCGCCCGGACGCCCAGCCCCGCCATCGCCTTGGCCGCCTGCACCATGGCCTTGTGGGCGTGCGGGCTCTTGCCCTGCGCCACCACCTGCCAGGTGTGGAAGGGGGTGCCGATCGCAACCGTCGGGGCATGGACCTGAACGGTGGGGACGACCCAGCTCACGTCGCCGACGTCGGTCGAGCCGATCTGCGGGTTACGTTTGGCATCCAGCGGGACGATGAAATCGGCCAGCGGCCGGTCGGTCGGCTCCATGCCGATCGAGTAATAGACGGTCTCGATGTCCTTGTCCGTCAGGGTGGAACGGATTTTTGCGGCGAAATCCTTGTCGGTCTCGTCGAAATGCGGCGGCCCCAGTTCTTCCATGATGCCATGGAGGGCCTGCTCGAGCGGCGTGTTCGGCAATATGTTGGAGACCGCGGAAATGATCTTCATCTCCACCTTGGTTTCGGTCATCAGCGCCGCGCCTTGCGCGATCTTGTGGACGCGCTCGACCAGTTCGTTCATGCCGGGCAGGTCGCGGGCGCGGATCGAATAGCGCACGCGGGCATGGGCCTGCACCACATTGGGCGCGATGCCGCCGGTGTCGAGCAGCGCGTAATGGACGCGGGCGTCGCTCGGCATGTGCTCGCGCATGTAGTTGACGCCGACACTCATCAGTTCGACCGCATCGAGCGCGCTGCGGCCGAGATGCGGCGAGGCGGCGGCGTGCGAGGTGCGCCCGGTGAAGATGAAATCGGCGCGGGTGTTGGCGAGCGAAGGCGTCACCACGACTTCCCAGAAGCTCGACGGATGCCAGGTGATCGCGATGTCGGCATCTTCAAACGCGCCCGACCGCACCATAAAGGCCTTTGCCGCGCCGCCTTCTTCGGCGGGGCAGCCATAATAGCGCACACGCCCGGGCACCTTGCGCGCGGCGAGCCAGTCTTTGACGGCGGTGGCGGCGAGCAGGGCGGCGGAGCCGAGCAGATTGTGGCCGCAGCCATGGCCATGGCCGCCGGTCTCCAGCGGGCGATGTTCCGCCACGCCGGCCTCCTGGCTGAGACCGGGCAGCGCGTCGTATTCGCCGAGGAAAGCGATGACGGGTCCGCCTTCGCCCCATTCGCCCATCAGCGCGGTGGGAATGCCTGCAACCTGTTCGGTGATGCGGAAACCCTGATGGCGCAGTTCGGCCAGATGTTCGGCGGAAGAGCGCGCCTCGGTGTAGCACACCTCGGGCATCGCCCAGACCCGGTCGGCCAGGGCTGTAAAGCGCGGCTTGATCGTGTCGACGCCACGCCAAATGTCACTGCGGTTATCCATCTTCCGGTTCCTGATCTCTGGGCCGATAAGGGCGAGATTGCTATCAGCTTCGAAAGAAGCTGCCTAGCGGCCGCCCCTGGGCATCAGCCATGCCCGGGCAGCGTGGAGATGTTGCTCAACATTGGGTCAGCGATGAGGCCTCGGCTCCGGACGTCACACCGGTCTAGACGCGCGGCCGCAGCGATCGCTGCATGTCCATCGTATAGGTGTAGCGGCCTTCGGGATGTGTCGTGACCGTCACCTCAAACAGCTCTTCGCGCAAGCCGTAGTAGCGGCGCACCATGGTGAGCGCCGGCGATCCCGGCTTTACCTTGAGCGGCTTGGCGAGCTTTGCCGGCATGCCGCGCGCAAATACCTCGAGCTGGGCGTATTCGATGGTCTCGCCATACATCTTTGCGATCTGCTCATGCACCGGTGTGCGGCCGTGATCGCGCCGGCCGACGACGCCGGCAAACTTGCGCAACACGTAGATTTCCGTCCAGCCGAGCGGCGCGGCAAACTCGTCCGAACGGCGGATCGCCTCGATCAGGAACCAGTGCTTGCCCGGTTCGCATTTCAGGAGCGCCGCCAGCTTGCGGTCGGCGACGATCTCGCTGCTGCGCACCACCTGACGATAGGTCTCGTTGGAGTATCTCAACCATTCCGTCAGTGATTTGACGCTGTGGGTGAACAGCACCGGCGGCTCGGCGGCGATGACGACGGAGCCGAGCCCGGCGCGGCGAACGATCAGGCCCTGTTCGGTGATGATCCTGAGCGCCTCGCGCACCGTCTGGCGGCTCGCCTTGTAGCGCGCCATCAATTCGGTTTCGGTCGGCAACAGATCGCCGACCGGGGTGGTGCCAAGCCGGATCGCCTTCTGCAATTCGGCGGCGATGTCACGGTAGCGCGACGTCTTGCGATGCTCGCTTTTACCCGCCATCGCAATGCACCGGATTGCCTGACTTCATCGAAGCAAGTGCGGCCTCGAACGCCGACAGGGTCGCCAGCACGTCTGCCTCCGGCACCGGAAACGGCCGGCGGCCGTCGACCGCGTCGGCGAAGGCGTCGAGCTCCGCGCGCAGGACGTCGATCGCGGGAAAAGTTCGTGTCTGCGGCTTGCTGCCGGACATCCGCAGTATCAGCGTCGTCTCGTCCAGCACCTCGGCGGAGCCTCTGGTTCCGAACAGATGCACGCGCCAATAGAACGGCGTGGCTCTGATCGTCGCCAGGGTGCCGGTGACGCCGTTGGCGAAATCCAGCATCAGCATCGCCGTATCCAGTGGCGGCGGGCCCGTCTCCCGCGCGTGGAGCTGGGCCGAGACGCGGCGCACCGGCCCGAGCATGCTGACGAACGCGTCCAGCACGTGGAGTCCCGCGCCGGTCAATCCGCCGCCCGGCGATTCGGCTTCGGACAACCGCCAACCCGCGGTGATGCTTTGCGAGTTCTCGTTGCTGTTGTGCCCCTCGACGTGGAGCAGGGTTCCCAGCTCTCCGCTGGCGACGATGTCGCGCAATGCACGCAACGAGGGCCAGAAGCGCCGGTTGTGTCCGACGGCAAGAATGACGCCCGCCTGGCGGCAGGCATCGAACATGCGCGCGGCATCAGCGCGATGCAGTGCGAGCGGCTTTTCGCAAAACACCTGCTTGCGCGCGGCGGCGCAGGCGATGACCTGCGCCGGGTGCAGCGAGTGCGGCGTCGCCAGCAGAACCGCCTTGATCGCGGGATCGCCGAGCACGGCCTCGAGGGCGGGGCCAAGCTGCAGGTGGTGCCGGTTGCAGAAGTCTTGCGCGGCATCGACGTCGGGCTCGACGGCGCGGACAATTTTCAGTTTTTCGTGGCCGAGCGATGCTTCCACGATATTTCGGCCCCAGCGGCCAAGACCGACGATGGCTGCGGGGATCATTGCGAAATCCGGGCTGAAGGAGGCGGCTGCCGGATTCCCTCGATGATGGCGGCGCTGTCGCTGTCCGGCCCTACGAGCGCGATGGCCGCGCGCAAGAGATCGGCCTGCGCCTCGGTCATCGGCAGGGCGAGACGGCGTTGGCGGGCTTCGTGCAGGATCAATTCGGCATCCTTCAGGGTTTGCGAGAGATGGGACTGCGGACGAAAATCCCGGCGCAGCATTTTTTCGCCCTTGGTGTCCATGACGCGCGAGTAGGCGGCGGATTCGCGCGCATTGGCAAGAAAAGTCTGCCCATCCAACCCGAGGCGCTCGGCAAAGACTATTCCTTCCGCGAGCGCCGCGCGGTTGTTCTGCAGGATCAGGTTGATCGCAAGCTTGGTCCGGCTGGGATCGCCGATCTTCCCGACGCGCCTCCGGCGCGGACACAGGATGTCGAGAAGCTTCTCGATAGACGCGATCGTGCCGGTATCGCCGGCAACCAGCGCGGTGGCGGTGCCGTCCCTGACCTCGGCACTGGTGCCGGATAGCGGCGTCTCGACAAAAGCAAAGCCGGCGTTTTCCGCGCGCGCCGCGATGCGCAGGATCTCGTCCGGCGCGCAGGTCGTCGTGCAGATCAGCACGGGACGGGCAGGGCTCTTTTGCAGATCGTCGAGCAGCGCCTCGACCTGGGCGCCGTCGTAGACCGCGATGACGATGGCGCGAGACTGACTGGCGAGATCGGCGGCCGATGCCGCAATACTTGCCAGTCCGCCTTTGAGGCTGTCGCATCTGTCCGGATCGACGTCGAAGCCGACCACCGCGATGGCGGCGTCGGTCAGGCGTCCGGACAGCGCGCTCCCCATCAGGCCCAGTCCGATGATGCCGATCGGCGCGTCTTCTGGCATGGCTTATTTCGCTTCGATGCCGGCGGCCTTGGCGTCCGCCGTCCATCGCGTGATTTCGCTTTTGATGAAGGCGCCGAACTCCGCCGGCGGCATCGTGGAAACGAGCATGCCGAGGCTGGCAAGCCTGTCGCGCGTTGCCGGAGCTGTCAGGATTTTCTCGCTCTCCGCGTGAAGCCGTTTGATGACCGGTTCCGGCGTATTCGCCGGGGCCAGCAGGCCGTACCAGATCGTCGCCTCGAAGCCCGGCATGGCGTCGGCGAGCGGGGGCAGGTCCGGCGTCAGCTGGTTTCGCGTTGGCGATGTCACCCCGATGCCGCGCAGCGTGCCGCCCTGCATCTGCGGAATTGCGACTGAGAAGTCGGCAAAGGCGAGATCGATTACGCCGCCGATCACGTCGGTGACGGCCAGCGGCACGCCGCGATACGACGCCGAGGTGATCGAGATGCCGCCCCGGCTCCGCAATTGGGCGTTCGATATCTGCGACGCGCCGGAGCCGTAGCCGGCGGTCAGGTTCGGATGGCTTTTGGCATATGCCATGAACTGCGGAAGATCCTTTGCCGGGAAATTGGGGTTCACGAGCAGCACCATCGCGGTGGTCACGGTCCGGATGATCGGCGCAAAATCCTTTGCGGGATCGTAAGGAAGGTTCTTCAGCATCGAGACATTGCTGGCCTGGGTGGTATTCGTTCCCATCAGCAGCGTGTAGCCGTCGGGCGCGCTGCGCGCGACCTCCTGGGCGCCGATGCTGCCGAGCGCGCCGCTCCTGTTCTCGATCACGACAGGCTGTCCCAGGGCATCCTGCAACTGCTGGCCGAGCAGGCGCGCGACCTGGTCCGGGCCCGCGCCGGCAGGGAACGGCACGATGATCTTGATCTGCCGCGACGGATAATCGTCGGCGGCTTTGGCTTGCGCCGCAAGGCCAAGCAGGATCGCGGCGGCAACAACACCCAAGGGCAGTTTCATCCGTTCGCTCCCAGATATTTTCGGATCTCTTCGGATCCTTTCCTGCAGTTTATACGGACAAAGTTCGCCTTCGCAAGACGGTTCCAGTCCTTATCCGTAGCGCACCAATTGAACCGGATCATATTTGTCCGTATAAATAGACATCTGAAAAATCACCGGGGAGCCGAAACGTGGACACCAGCGAAATGCATGCGCGGGGCCTGCGCCGGCGCAAAGCGATGTTCGGTGAGGCCGATGTCGAGCAGCGAATGGCGGCATCCGGCGAATTCGGCGCGCCGCTCCAGAACATCATCAACGCCTATGTCTATGGCGACGTCTGGGAGCGCTCCGGCCTTTCCGATGCTATTCGCAGCCTGGTGATGCTGGGCATCACCGCGGCCAGCAACAGGCCGGCCGAATTTCGCGTTCATGCCAAGGGCGCGCTGGCGAACGGATGCACGAGGGAGCAGGTCCAGGACGTCCTGCTGCTGGTTGCGATGTATTGCGGCGTGCCGGCCGCCATCGAGCCCAACCGGATCGCGGCGGAGATATTCGGCGACGCGCCCGTCCCCGACCCGGCAGCCTAGAGCATGATCGGGAAAAGTGTGAAGCGGTTTTCCGAAAAGATCATGCTCAAACAAAGACCTGAAGCACGATGAAGATTCATCCAAATCTCATCGCGCTTTAGGGCAGGACGGTTTTTATTCGAACCGTCATCCCGCTCCGGCATTTGCTTGGGCATCGGATTCGCCAGACGACAGCCAGTGCGTCCGGCGGCGATGCGCCGTCACAGTTTCATGCCGTAAGGCCGGAACAGTCGGCCTTTCTCCACCACCAGCACGACGCCAAGCGCTGCCAGCGTGCAGAGCAAGAAGCCGGTCGCGAACGGCACCAGCGTGCCGTCGAAATCCTGGCCGATACTGGCGCCGATGCTGATGCCGAGCAGGGTGGTGATCGAGCCGTACAGCGACGCCGCGGTGCCCGCGATATGGCCCTGCGGCTCCATGGCGAGCGCGGTGAAGTTCGAGATCATCAGTCCGAAGGCAAACATCAGCGCGACCGAAAGCGCCATGAACAGCGGCAAGGGCAGTATCTGCAGCTTCGCCGCCGCCAGCATGATCGCGGCGACGGCGACATAACCGATCAGCGCCGCATGGGAGATCACGCGCATGCCGAGGCGGCCGACGAGGCGCGAATTGACGAAGCCGGCGATGGCGGTGCCGACGGCGACGCCGGCGAAGGCCAGCGGAAAGTAATACCCGAGCTGGTAGATGCCGGCGAACACCTGCTGCGCGATGAACACATAGGCGAACAGCGAACCCAACACGCCGCCGGCCACCAGCGCATAGCCCAGCGTCTGGCGGTTGGTGACGGTCTGGCGGAATGCATCCAGCACGTCGCGAACCGCGAGCGACCTGCGGTTGGCGACGGCCAGCGTCTCCGGCATGCGCAGCGCGCTCCAGATCAGCGCCACCACGCCATAGAGCATCAGCACGATGAAGATGCCGCGCCAATGCGTCAGCAGCAGCACGGCCTGGCCGAAGGCCGGCGCGATCACGGGCACGGCGATGAACACCATCATCGCCAGCGACATCACGCTCGCCATGCGCCGCCCGGCATAGCAGTCTCGAACGATCGAGGTGGCGATCACGCGCGTCGCCGAAGTGCTGAGGCCTTGCAGCGCGCGCGCCAAGAGCAGCGTCTCGAACGAGGGCGCTGCGATGGCCAGCAGGCTGGCGGCGCAATAGACGGCCATGCCGCCGAGCAGCACCGGCCGCCGCCCGAACCGGTCGGACAAGGGCCCGATCACGAACTGGCCGACGCCGAAGCCGACCAGGAAGATCGACAATATCATCTGCGGCCGGTTGACGGAGGTAATGCCGAAGGCGGACGCGATGTTCGGCAGCGCCGGCAGCATCATGTCCATCGCAAGCGGATTGAGCGCCATAATCGACGCGATCACGACCACGAATTCGGGAAAGCCCATCGGGCGGTGACCGGAAGCGGCCACGGCATCGGCGCTGGTATTGGACAACGAAAAACCCTCTTGAGGGCGGCACCTTATGGATTCCCGTGCGATGCACAATCGGCGTTTTGGGAATGGCAGACCATCGGCGATCGGGCGAGCGCACATGGATCGGGCAGATGGTGTCGCTGGGGTGACCTACTCGCCGGCGAGCGCCTCGTTGCACCGCTTGGCAAACGCCATGAGATAGGCCCCCATCTCGGCGGAAAGCCGCGCGGTGGGTTGCACATTCTGTGTGCTCATATTGAGCGCGTAGACCGGCAGACCCTTGACGATGACCGGCGTCGCAACCGCGAGAACGCCGCGCTGCCACGAGACGGCGCAATAGCCATCGCGCTTGACCGAGCGGATCGAGCGTTGCACCTCGGAAAGCAAGTTCTGACTCGGGCCGGCCCTGCGCCGCTTGAAGGTTGCGAACAGCCTAGCTCTTTCCTGTTCTGATATGCCGGCCAGATAGGCGCGCCCGAGCGAGGTCAATTCCATCGGCACCTGCTGCCCCGCCACGACGTTGCGCAGCGCCACGCGCGGATTGAAACGGACCGATTCCAGATAGACCATCATCGAGCGGTCCGCAGTTGCCAGCCCGACATTCAGCTTCCGCCGCATCGATTCAACCCGCATCATCGGACCCAGGGCGTTGAGTACCGGCGAGCTGACGCGCATCGCATGCCCGAAGCTGATCACCGCCGCGGCGAGCCGGTAGGCGCGTTCGCTGCGAACCTCATCCAGCATGCCCGATTGCACCAGCGTGCGCGTGAGCCGGCTGACGGTTGCGCGCGGGATGCCGGTTCGCTCCGCGATCTCTCCATTTCCGAGCACATCGATGCCCTGACGGAACGCGCGCAGGATCTCGATGCCCCTTTGCAGCGAACGATTGCCGCCGCCAGCAGAGTTCATGCGCGTAGCCTCCCTCGGCACTTCTAATAGCAGCTACCGCCAGCTCCGCCAATTCCACTAGGTGGAAATGGCCTAAGTGGAGACGGATTTGCCTGTGCTAGCTGCATGGGGCGGCCCGGACAAAAGAAGCCGGTGCACCGAACGCATTTTCCAAATGCTCGAGCAACAGCCAACGGGAGGCACGCATGCAGAAGAGTACCCATTCTTCAGGATCGGCCTCGCGCCGGCGCCTGTCGATCATGGCTGCCGCCTTGATAGCAGCATTGGCCGCAACGCCGGTTCGAGCCGAGTATCCGGTCAAGGCCATCAAGATCGTCGTTCCCTTTTCCTCCGGCGGCGGCACCGACATCATCGCGCGAACGCTGGCTCAGGAGATCTCGTCGGATCTCGGCAAGCCGGTCATCATCGAAAATAAGCCGGGTGCCGGCACCGTCATCGGAACCCAGCTTGTCGCGACCAGCGAGCCCGATGGCTACACGCTATTGCTGGCAAGCTTCGCCCATGCGGTCAATCCGAGCCTGAACAGCAAGCTTCCGTTCGATCCGCACAAGGATTTCGCGGCGGTCTCGCTGATCGCGCGATCCCTCAATATCGTCGTCGTCAATCCGGCATCGAAGATCAAATCGGTCGCCGACCTGATCGCGGAAGCCAAGGCCAACCCCGGAAAGCTCAACTACGGCACGTTCGGCACCGGAACGTCGGCCCATCTGGCGGGCGAGCTGTTCAAGTCGATGGCGGACGTCAACCTGACGACGGTGTCCTACAGGGGTGCAGCGCCGGCGATCACCGATCTCCTGGGCGGCCAGATCGATGTCATCTTCACTACGGTGGCAAGCGCCGCATCGCTGGTCGGTGGCGGACAACTCCGGGCGTTGGCCGTCACGACCGCAGAACGTTCACGCGCGTTTCCCGACTTGCCGACTGTCGCCGAAAGCGGAGTGCCGGGCTACGCCGCAGAAAGCTGGTACGGATTGTATGCCCCGGCCAAGACGCCTGCCCCGGTCATCGGGCGCCTGAACAAGGCCGTCGAAAAAGCCCTGCAGTCCACAGCTTTCAAACGGCTCGAAAGCAACGAGGGGCTGATCATGGTCGGCGGCTCTCCCGAAAAGCTCGACCGCTACGTTCGCGACGAGGAGGCGCGATGGCGCAAGGTGATCAAGGACGCGGACATCAAGGTGGAATAATCCGCCGCTCCATCGCCCCCGAACATCCACGAAATCCATCACCGGCTTGAGAGGTAACGATGACTAGCCTGGTCGAATTGTCAGTCGAAGATTCAGTCGCGATCGTGCGGTTGAACAGGCCGGATGTGCGCAACGCCATCAACGACGAGATGCGCGCCCAGTTCGTCGCCGCGCTCGATCGCGTCGCCAATGACGAGGCTGTACGGGCGGTGGTTCTGACCGGCAACGGCAAATCGTTCTGTTCTGGCGGCGACGTCTCCGGTATGCGCGATCGGCTGCAGGCGCCGGCCGGAAAGGTGGCGTTCAACGGCTGGAGACGGCAGCAGCAGACTCACCGCAGCGTTGCGGCGCTCCACGGCCTGGGGAAGGTGACTGTCGCGGCCGTGAACGGCGCCGCGGCGGGACTGGGATGCGATCTTGCGCTCGCCTGCGATTTCATCGTGGCTTCGGAAGATGCGGCGTTCAGCATGAGCTTCGTTCGCCGCGGACTGGTCTCCGATGGCGGTGGCATGTACTTCCTGCCGCGCCGGATCGGCTTGTCCCGCGCAAAGGAGATGATCTTCACCGGCCGTAGCGTAGGTTCCACGGAAGCCTTTGCGATCGGTCTGGCGGATCGCGTGTGCGCGGCCGCGACGCTCGTGCATGACGCTGCCGCATGGGCGCGCGATCTCAGCCGGGGTTCGCCCGCGGCGATCGCGCTGACCAAGGGGATCATGGATCGCAGCTTCGAAACCGCGGAAGAACAGGTCTTCGCGCTCGGGCGGGAAGCCCAAGCCATCTGCTACACGACGGCCGAACACCGGGAAGCGGTGGCAGCATTCCTTGATAAATCGGCGCGCTAGGAGGGCGATATGCACGCGCTGGAATGTTTGATCCGACCGAAGAGCGTGGCGATCATCGGCGCATCGGCCGACGCCGGCAAATTGACCGGCCGTCCGCTCGCCTTTCTGCAAAAATATGGCTACGGGCACGAAATCTTTCCGGTGAACCCGCGCTATCCCTCGATTGCCGGCCATCCCTGCTATCAGGATATCCAATCGCTGCCGCATGCGCCTGATGTTGCCATCGTCCTGGTCGGCTCCGCCCGCGTTCCGGACGCGGTCCGGGAACTCGGCGTGATCGGAACGGGGGCCGCCATTGTCCTCGCCGGCGGCTTTGGCGAAAGCGGCGCGGACGGACTGGTCCGGCAGCAAGCGCTGAAAAGCGCCGCCGGTGCCATGCGGCTGCTCGGCCCGAATACGATCGGCCTCGTTAATGTCTCCGACGGGATCGCGCTGTCGGCCAGCGCGGCGCTCCAGATCAACCAGCCTGCGCGCGGCTCCATCGCGCTGGTCTCGCAAAGCGGGGGCATCCTGGGATCGCTTCTGTCGAGAGCCGAGGCTCAGGGTGTCGGATTTTCCAAACTGGTCGCGACGGGCAACGAAGCCGATATCGACGTTTCGGACCTCATCGATTACCTGGTCGACGATCCGGCCACTCGGGTGATGGCGCTCTATCTGGAGGGCCTCCGCAAGCCAGCGCAATTTCGGCAGGCTGCGCTGCGGGCAGCGCAAGCCGGCAAGCCGATCGTCGCATTCAAGGTCGGACGATCCGAATCCGGCGCCCGGTCAGCAAGCTCGCATACAGGGGCGTTGGCCGGATCGGATGATGTCTATGATGCATTGTTCAGGCAGCTTGGCATCATCAGGGCGCTGCAATTCTCCGACCTGCTCGATATTCCGCTGGCGCTGAGCTGCGGCCGGAGGTTGAAGGGCCGCCGCCTCGCCGTCGTAACATCGACCGGCGGCGCGGCGAGCCTGGTCGCTGACGCGGCAGGCCTTGCAGGATTTGAAACCCCCGCGCCGGAACCGAATACGGCCGAGCGCTTGAAGGCGTTGAAGATCCCTGACGCTGTGCTGGATCGAAATCCGATCGATGTCACCCTCGCAGGCGTGAAATCCGAATACTTTCGAAATGTGCTCGACAGCGTGCTCGAAAGTCCGACCTACGATGCGGTTGCCGTCATTCTGGGATCGTCGTCGATCACGGAGCCGGAAATTGTTGGCGCGCCGCTACGCGATTGCTTCGCGCGAACCGACAAGCCAATCGTCGTGTTTGCCAGCCCGCACGCGCCGCAGGCAGTCAGGCATCTCAATCTCTCGGGCATACCGACCTTCGCCGCGCCAGAGGCTTGCGCCGCGGCGTTGTTGGCAATGGCGCGCGTTCACGAGAAAACTTCGCGGCAAACCGGTGAGCCGGCCGCGGCCGCGCCTGGGGGAACTGATACCCGGTGCAAACTGCGCCCAGGTCCGCTCAACGAGTATGAGAGCAAGGCGCTGTTTGCGAAGTTTGGCGTGCCGGTTACCCGCGAGGCCTGTGTCACCACTCCCGAGGAAGCTGTGCCAGCCGCGCTGAATTTGGGCGGCAATGTCGTCATCAAGATTCTCTCGCGCGAGGTGCTTCACAAGTCCGATGTCGGGGGAGTTGCCGTTAATGTTTCGCCCCGCGACGCCGCCGCCACGTGCCGGCGGATGGCGGACGCATTTTCATCGGCAACGAACCGGACGCCGGAAGGATTTCTGATCCAGGAACTGGTGACCGGTGGCGTCGAACTGATCCTCGGCTTCAAGGATGACGAGCAGCTTGGGCCGTCGATCCTGCTCGGCATGGGCGGCATCGCGGCCGAACTTTACAAGGACACCGCCGTCAGATTGGCACCGCTTTCGCGGCACGATGCAGAGGAAATGATCGATGAGTTGAAATCCGCCCCGCTGCTGCGAGGCTTTCGCGGCCGCCCCGTCGCGGACGTCGATGCGCTTGTCAGTGCGATGCTCGCCTTCTCCAACATGGTGGCATCGATCGGGAAGAACCTGCTGGAAGCGGAGATCAATCCCTTGTTCGTCTTGCCAAGGGGGAACGGGGTGAAGGCTGCGGACGGCGTGGTGATTGTGGTGGATGCTGACATCGGAGGATGTGCTTAACCGGTGGCGGGATGTCAGCCCGAACGTCTGCGGCCCACAAATCCGGCGAAGATGGAGAAGAACAGGACATTGTAGAGAAAGCCAAAAAGAATCTGCAGGCTCACCACGAATTTCGCCCATCCCGATCTGGGTAAGATATCGCCGTAGCCGGTCGTGGTCATGGTGACGATGCTGAAATACAGAGCTTCACCCAGATTGATGTCGGCGGAAAACGCGTCCGGGCCCTGCACGCGCGCGATGTAAAGATAGAGCACCGAGAAGCAGAACGCGGCCAGGATATAGCCTGCAGTCACGTCCAGGAGAATTCTCCAGAGCGGCGTGGTTTCCAGATATTGAGCGCTTCGTGCGCCATAGATACCTCGAATGGCCTTGCCAATGCGCCAGATCAGATAAAACCAGATCGCAAACACGCCGGCTTTGGCAGCTTCCCCGACATAGGTCGTGAACGCATTCTCCGGAAGGATGCGCGGCACTGCCGCTTCGACAAGCAGACCGAAAATGCAGTAGCCGACAACGACTGGGCCGATCACCCGGAGCCAGCGTGCAATCGACGCACCTGTAACGCTGCTCATATTGTCATTCCCGCCTCATGAGGCCGCGTGCGTCCCGGGCGGGACCACGTAGAGCGTCATGGCGAATATGGCATAGATGAACAGCAGCAGGGCGCCGATGAACCAGGCCGAGCGTCCGCTGTTGGTAACGAAGCAGGCGGTCACGGTTGCGATCATCACCATGACGACCGCGCCGGGCCAGAACTGCAGGTCCATCGGGTGCGGACCGATGGCGTAGCTGAGCAGCACCAGGACGGGCGCGACGAACAGCGCGATCTGCGAGGCGCTGCCGAGCGCGATGCCGACGCTCATGTCGAGGCGGTTCTTGCGCGCGGCCGAAAATGCCACGGCCATTTCCGCCGCGCCGCCGACCAGCGCAACGACGATGAACCCGATAAAGGCGGGGCTCATGCCCAGGGTCTCGCCGGCCTTCTGCACCGATCCGACGAAGATTTCGCTGACCAGCGCAACCAGCACCGTGACTGCGATCAGCGTGCCGACCGCCACGCCGACCGGCAGCGTGGCCTCGTCTTTTTCGCCATGCTCTTCGCTGGCGAACAGGTCCTTGTGCGTCTTCAGCGAGAACACCAGGCTCAGGGCGTAGGCGACGATCAGCAGCACGGCAAGACCGGTGCTGAGCTTCTGCGTCACTGACGCCCCCTGGGCGAGGTCGAGGTCTGCCACGGCGGCCGGTGTGATCAGGGCAATCGTCGCCATCAGCAGCAGTGCCGCGTGCAGCCTGCCGCCGGCGCGATTGAATTCCTGGGTGCGGTAGCGCAGCCCGCCGAGTAGGAACGAGGCGCCCAGCATGAAAAGTGAATTGGTCACGATCGCGCCGGCAATCGAGGCCTTCACCAGCATGTATTCTCCGGCCTGCAGCGCGGCCAGCGCAATGATCAGTTCGGTCAGATTCCCCAGCGTGGCGTTGAGCAGGCCGCCGACGGCATCGCCGGTCTTCTCGGCGACGCTTTCGGTGGCGTGGCTGAGCAGGGCGGCCAGCGGCACGATCGCCAGGACGGCGAGCACGAAGAGAAGCGTGTGCGCCGAAGGCGCGAACATCTCGGTCGCCAGGACGACAGGCACGAAGACCAGCATCCACAGCAAAGGGGTGTGCCAAATTTCCTTGATCAGCGCGTTCATGATTTGGTCCTGCTGACTTTGTCGGACAGCAGGAACAATTCGGCCCGGTCGCGCGGTCAGTATTGACCTAGCTCAACGAAGCGGCTGTGGCGGGGACGCCCGGAGCGGCAAGGTCCAAAATCGTTGTTCTGACCGGCTGCTTGTTCTATCCCCTAGGCGTCAATATCGGCGACCATCGCTTTCCAACGGAGACCTCGTGTCCGGACAGACCCTGAAGATCGGCACGCGCAAGAGCGTGATGGCGCTGGCGCAGACGGAAGGGATCGCGCGGCTGTTGCGCGCCTCCGATCCCGCGCTCGATGTCGAGATCGTCAAGTTCGAAACCCGCGGCGACCAGGACCAGACCAGCAAGCTGCTGCGCCATGGCGGCAAGGGCGGCGCCTTCGTCGCCGAGATCCGCGAGGCGATGCGGCGCGGCGAGCTGCAGGCGGCGATGCATTCGCTGAAGGACGTTCCCGGCAATGAGGAGACCCCGGGTCTCGTCATCGCCGCGACCCTGCCGCGGGATGCCGCCAATGACGCGCTGGTGCTGCGTCCGGGGCTTTCGCTGGATGCGTTCCGCGCCTCGAACGGCAAAGGCTTCAAGATCGGCACCAATGCGGTGCGGCGAGCCGCTTATTTGCGGCGGCTGTTCCCCGAGGCCACCGTGATCCACTACCGCGGCGCGGCCGACACGCGCGTGGCAAAACTCGACCGCGGCGACAAGCAGCGGTTGCCCGATGGCGGCGAGGTGGGGCCTGCGGATGCGCTGGTGATGGCGCGGTCGGGGCTGGAACGCATTGGCATGGCCTCGCGCATCGTCCATGATTTCTCGGTTCGCGAGATGCTGCCGGCGGTGGGGCAGGGCATCGTCGCGGTCGAATGCGTCGAGAAGGACTGGGTGACGCGGGGACGTCTTGCGAAGATCGAGGATGCTGCGTCACGGCTCTGCGCCGAGGCCGAGCGCGAGGTGCTGTGGGTGCTCAACGGCCACTGCAACTCGCCGATTGCCGGGCACGCCACGCTCGATGGCCACCAGATGACGTTGACGGCCTCCGTGCTCGACGAGGCCGGCAACCGCTTCATCGAGGTGTCGCGGCAGGGAGCCGCCGACCGTCCCCGCGAACTCGGCCGCGCGGTCGGGCTCGAACTGCTCGACAAGGGCGCGGCGGAGATTATTGCGCGCACCCGGCCGGAGGAAGATTCGCTGCTTTCGTGAGGCGGCCGAAATGACGTGGACAGGCCGTGTCACCCGTCGGTGCGCGCGATCAGCTCGGCAATGCGAGCGTCGGCGCGACGCAGCCGCCGGCAAAGTTCGCGGTTGATGTTCTGCATCACGATCACATAGGCCTGGATGTCAGCCTTGTAGTACGTGTACAGGTTTTTCGCCGTGAGCTCGTACAGCACGGTTTTGCTCTCCGCCGTGACGGTGGCCGAACGGTTCTGCATTTCGATCAGCGTCATTTCGCCGAAGAAATCGCCGGGCTCGAGCATCGACATGAAAATGGAGCGCCCGGACTCGCCGAGCTTGCTGACGACGAGTTTGCCCGAGTGAACGACGAACATCGAGCGCCCCGGCTCTCCTTCGGTGACGATCGTGGCGCCGGCATCGAAGCTGCGCTCGACCAGCATTGACACCAATAGATCGAGGCTGACGTCGGAGAGGCCACCGAAGAACGGCGTGGCGAGCAAAAATGCCTTCAGATCGGGTGAGCTGACAGCCATCGCTGCAATATACGCCTGCTTGCGGCAGCGGCAAGATTGGAAGTTCGCGGCATCCGCAGCCGCCCGTACTTTGACTTTGCCAAAACCGTTCCAGCTACGCCCGCGCCAATCCCAACAGCACCACGCCGCCGATCAGGATCGCGCAGCCGGCAATGCGCCAGGCGGTGACGCGCTCGCCCAGGATCAGCATGCCGAACATCGCGCCCACCATCATCGACATCTCGCGTGCCGGCGCGACGAGACTGAGCGGGGCGCCCATTTCGAGCGCCGTGAGCACCAGGATGTAGGACAGCGGCGACAGCGCGCCGACCCAGAATGCCAGCCACCAATGGCCCTTCATCTTGGCTTTGGCGCGCGGCCAGTTCGAGAACACGATCGGAGCCATGATGAAGAAGCGCAACAGGTTGGTCATCCAGTCGAGCACGACAGGATGGATGCCGAGCACTTTCACGCCGTATCCATCGACGACGGTGTAGCCCGCGATCAGCGATCCCGTCGCGGTCCCCCAGCGCACGCCGTCGAGGCCGCGTGGCTTTTTGAATGCGGAGAGATCGCCCTGTGTGGTGATCAGGCCGATCCCGGCGACGACGGCAAGCAGCCCGAAGATGCCCTGCGCGGTCGGCGTCTCCCGCAGCAGGATGAACGCGCCGATCGACGACAGCATCGGGCCGGTGCCGCGCGCAACCGGATAGACCACCGAGAGATCGGCGAGCTGATAGCCGCGTTGCAGGCACAGGCTGTAAGCCAGATGAATGCAGGCGCTGAGGACGAGGCAGACCGCGACGGGAAAATTCCAGCTCAGCTCGCCATACAGGAGCAGCCAGATCATCCACGGCAGATAAACCAGGCAGGCAAACATATTGTAGGCGAAGACGAAGGTCGGGCCGGCATCGGCCGCCCGCTTCGAAAGCAGATTCCAGGTGGCGTGGATGAAGGCGGCGAGGACAACGAGGGAGAGTGAGACGAGCGACATGAGACCTCCGTGCCGTCAGGCGCGAACAATCTCGACATCTCCGCCTCTGGGCTTTTGTCCCTCGGGTGCAGCCGCGTGCTACCGCGGTTTCCGCAACGCTCGGACCGGCGATGGCTGTCAGCCATCCGGAACCCTAGTTGCCACTCAGTCGATGGAACCCTGATATCTCCCGCAAACAGGGGAGGTCAATTCAGAATTTATGCTGCGCCTGCGTTGGACGAATCAGGCCGCCAGATCCTGCAGCAGCAGTGAGGAGCCGCGAATCAGCACCTTGCGCCCCTTCGCGGTGAGAAGCGGCGTATCGCCATTCATGGCGGCGAGCTCGAGCGCGATCAGGCCGTCAATCGCGTAGCGGCTCATGCGCGCCAGCCTCGATGCCGGCGTCCGCAGTGCCTTCAGCGTTTCCCATTGGGACGGTGTCAGGTCGTAGTCGAATTCTTCGCTCATGGTGCCTCGGCTTCCACAATTCTTGTGGCGCCTCATAGCGAGCGCACATGAAATTCGTGCGACCGCAACGAGTCTGTATTTCGACAAGCGACGATGCGCTGTCACATCATCGTGTCATGGGAATTGATCGATGTTTTCGAATCACGCTGATGGGCCAAAAACAAATTACGCTGGCGCAGGCTGCGTGAGGTGCGGGCGGCAAAAAGGCCGCCCAATCGCCGCAACCGTTAGGAGAAGGTTATTAACGAAAAGTAAACAGCGAACCTCGTTGAAATACTGTGATTCAACTCACAGCGCGCTGATTTATATTTGGCCGGAGGCCGTGGGTGGGCAAAGGAGCGTCAGCGACGTGCCCACCATCTCTCACCGAACACGTTGCGCGATGGTGGGCACGCTTCGCTTTGCCCATCCTGCGATTCCTGCGTGCGCGGATACACGTCCGCGATTTATCCCCGCCTTACGCTGGCGCCGCCGTCGACCGGCAGCGTCACGCCGGTGATGAAGCTTGCTTCGTCTGACGCAAGGAACAGCGCGGCGTTGGCGACGTCCCAGCCGGTGCCCATCTTCTGGCGCAGCGGAACCTTCGAATCGCGTTCGGCCTCGACCTCGGCGCGGCTCTTGCCCCACTCGCGGGCGCGGGTGTCGACCGCCATCGGCGTGTTCATCAGGCCGGGCAGGATGACGTTGGCGCGGATGCCGTATTGCGCGTTCTGGTAGGCGAGCTGCTCGGTGAAGGCGATCATCGCCGATTTGGTCGCCTTGTATGCCACATACGGGTAAGTCGTGATCGCGGCCATCGAGGAGATGTTGATGATCGCGCCGCTCTTCTGTTGACGCATGATCGGGATCACGTGCCTGGCCGCCCAGACGCAGCTCTTCAGGTTGATCGCGACGCAGCGGTCGAAGGCTTCCTCCGAGATTTCGAGCAGTTCGGCGTCGCCGCCGGAGAGGCTGACGCCGACATTATTATGCAGGACGTCGATGCGGCCCCAGCGCGAATGCGCATCCGCCACCATCGCCTTGAGCTCGGTACTCTTGGTAACGTCGGCCTTGAATGCCGCAGCGGTCCCGCCCTTTGCGGCGATCAGGTCGACGGTTTCCTGGGCGGAGTCCACATGGTGATCGACGCACAGCACTTTTGCGCCTTCGCGCGCAAACGTCAGCGCGGTGGCGCGGCCGTTGCCGATGCCTTCGCCCGGGCTCTGTCCGGCGCCGACGACGATGGCGACACGATCTTTCAGGCGCATCTCATTCCACTCCCGGGATCGGGTACTGTTGCAGTACCTCTTTGTAATAGGGTTCGTTGTCGATCTTCATCGTCGCCAGCACGCGAACGACCGCGCAGTAGAACGCGATGGTGAGCACGAGGTCGACCATCTGCTCGTTGGAAAGCTCTTTCTTGATCTCGGCAAAGGTCGCCTCCGACATGGCGAGGTTACTTACCATCTCGCGGGCGCCGCGCAGGATTGTCTTCGCCAGCGGCTCGAGCTGCGAGGGCTTGCCCTCGGTCTCGGCCATCAGGGCTTCGATATCCTGATCGGTGACGCCGAATTCCTTGCCGATCTTCACGTGGTGGGTGAATTCGTATTCGGACTTCTCCATCCAGCCGACCTGGAGGATCGCCAGCTCCCGCAGGCGCGGGTCGAGCTTGCTGTTGAACCTGATATAGCCGCCGACGCCATTGAAGGCGCGGGCCATGTCGGGCGAGTTCACCAGGAGCTTGTGCAGATTGGTGTTGCGCTTGAGCATGTCGCGGTATTCGGGAGCGACCTGGTCGGCTTCGAGATAGGGCAGGCGGGCCATTTTGTTGTTGTCCTTGTTGGCGATAGCGGGTCGGGCTCACCTAGCTCCACGTCGTTCAGACCCTCATGAGGAGCCCGCGAGTAGCGGGCGTCGCGAAGGATGCAGGCCACAGGCCGGGCCTCATGGTTCGAGACGCGCTTCGCGCTCCTCACCATGAGGGTCTTGTGACGGGCTAGCCGTAGAGCGCTTTGTGCTCCTGCTCATAGTTGGCGTAGGAATCCTTGATGCTGGCCATGTTGAGCAGCATGGTGGCGACCGGCGTTTCGTTCTTCGCGAACACGGTGGTGCGCATCCAGACGCTCTCGGTGCGGCGGCTGCCGCTGAGTGCGACCACTTCGCGTTCGGTCGTATAGCTGTCGCCGACGAATAGCGGCCCGCGCAGCAGACGGATTTCCTGATCGGCAAACAGGCCGACCGCAGGTCCGCGCACCGGCAGTCTGTCCTCGCGCGCGCGGTACTGAAACAGCACGCTCAACATCTCCATGGGGATGATGGCGCGTCCCCAGGGGTTGAGCTCCTGCGAATAATACGCCGAGGGCTCGGTGATGACCTTCAGCTTGTCAGCCAGCGAAAACGGATAGAGATCGCCCATGTGCTGGTCGAAATCCATTTTCACGGCCTGGCGCGGCGTCTTCATGCCGACCTTGAGGTCGGCGAGGATGACGGGATCGGTGAGCGGCTTGAGTTCGCCGAGCCGCCGGGAAAGCGCGGTCTCGGTGCCATCGCCGCCGATCGACGCGGTGCCGCGCAAAATCTCGGTGCCGTCGCGCCTGGTCATGCCGATCGCGCAAACGGTCTGGCCGGGCTTCGGCTTTTCGATATGGGCCTGAACTTCCTCGCCCTCAAAGGCGGGGTTGCGGTAATGGGCGGAGAGGCATCCGGTCTCGAACCAGGCCTGGCCCCAGATCCGTTCGCAGAGTGGCGCGAACTGGCTGAAATGCGTCGGGCCCTCGATGGTGCCGCCTTGAAACCCGAGCTTTTTCGCAGTCGCATCGTCGTGGATCGAGGCGTGCGAATCGTAGACCTGCGCCTGCAGCATCTGCCGCGGGCTTCGCCATGGCCCGGCCAGCAGATTGTCACGCTCCAATATCTCGGTCCTGAAGGCCGGTTCGCTCATCCCTGGTGTCTCCCTTTGCTCCCAAGCGTTTCAAAGAAGCCGGGTTTCGGCAAGGGGCGGCTACGATCCACAAGCGGACGAGATATGCCTTAAGGCCATGAAATCACGCTGGGCACGCATAGCAAAACCGGTGCATTCTGGTCGCAATTAGACCGGTTCAAATCACCGGCGGTGCGTTGCGACGGGGAGCGGACGAATGGCGTTGATGGAAGTGGGTCTGGACGACAAGTACCGTCTGGACGCGAAGCGGATTTTTCTGTCCGGAACGCAGGCGCTGGTCCGGTTGCCCATGTTGCAGCGCGAACGCGACCGCGCCGCGGGACTCAACACCGCCGGCTTCATCTCCGGTTACCGTGGCTCGCCGCTCGGCATGTACGATCACGCGCTGTGGCGCGCAAAATCCTTCCTCAAGCAGCACGACATTGAATTCTCGCCGGGCCTCAATGAGGATCTGGCGGCCACCGCCGTCTGGGGCAGCCAGCAGGTCGGCATGTTTCCGGGCGCCAAGGTCGATGGCGTGTTCGGCATCTGGTACGGCAAGGGCCCCGGCGTCGACCGCTCGATGGACGCGCTCAAGCATGCCAACTCGGCCGGCACCTCGAAGAATGGCGGAGTGATCGCGCTCGCCGGCGACGACCATGGCTGCCAGTCCTCGACACTGGCCCACCAGAGCGAGCAGGTGTTCGCCGCCGCATTGATGCCGGTCGTCAACCCGGCAACCCTGCAGGACTATCTCGATCTTGGCATTTTGGGTTTTGCGCTGTCGCGCTATTCGAGCTGCTGGGTCGGCTTCAAGGCGATTTCGGAGACGGTCGAAAGCTCGGCCTCGATCGTCAGCGATCCCGATCGGATCAGGATCATCACGCCGGATGATTTCGAGATGCCGCCGGGCGGGCTTTCGATCCGCTGGCCGGATGCGCCGATGGAGCAGGAGCGGCGGCTGCACGGGCCGAAGATGCAGGCGGTTGCGGCGTTCACGCGCGCCAACCGCTTCGACCGCATCGTGCTGGACTCAAAACCGGCGCGGCTCGGCATCATGGCGACCGGCAAGGCCTATCTCGATCTGCGCCAGGCGCTGGCCGATCTCGGCATTACCGACGCGGAAGCACAGGCGCTCGGCCTTCGCATCTACAAGGTCGCGCTGACCTGGCCGCTGGAGGCGTCAGGCGCAAGGGCGTTTGCGGAAGGCCTGCAGGACGTGCTGGTCGTCGAGGAGAAGCGCGGCTTCATCGAGGATCAGCTCGTTCGTATCCTCTACAACATGGACGCATCGAAGCGCCCGTCGGTGGTCGGCAAGCGCGACGAGAGCGGCGCCATGCTGCTGCCGAGCGAAGGCGAGTTGACGCCGACCATGGTCGCGGCGGCGGTGGTGGCGCGGCTGCGAAAACTCGGCCATCGCAGCCCGGCGCTGGAGCAGCGTCTGGCCAAGCTGGAGGCCTTCGACCGGCCGGCGGAAGGTGTCGGCGCGGCCAAGTTGCAGCGAACGCCTTATTTCTGTTCGGGCTGCCCGCACAACACCTCAACCAAGATCCCCGAGGGCAGCCGCGCCATGGCTGGCATCGGCTGTCACGGCATGGCGCTCTCGGTGCCGAACCGCCGCACGCAAACGATCTCGCATATGGGCGCGGAAGGTGTGAGCTGGATCGGGCAGGCGCCGTTCACCAGCGAACAGCACGTGTTCCAGAATCTCGGCGACGGCACCTATACCCATTCCGGCCTGCTGGCGATCCGCGCCGCGGCGGCGTCCGGCGTCAGCATCACCTACAAGATCCTCTACAACGACGCGGTGGCGATGACCGGCGGCCAGCCGGCCGAAGGCGGCCTGACGGTGTCGCAGATCGCGCATCAGGTGGCGGCGGAAGGCGCCAGGCGGCTCGTCATCGTCTCCGACGATCCCGACAAATACCCTGCGAACTATTTCCCGCCACGGGCGACCATCCATCACCGTCGCGAACTCGACGCGGTGCAGCGGGAGCTGCGCGAGGTCAAGGGCCTCACGGTGCTGATCTACGACCAGACCTGCGCGGCGGAAAAGCGCCGCCGCCGCAAGCGCGGGCTCTATCCGGACCCGCCGAAGCGCATCTTCATCAACGAGCGCGTCTGCGAGGGCTGCGGCGACTGTTCGCAGGTTTCGAACTGCGTCTCGGTGCAGCCGCTGGAGACCGAGCTCGGCCGCAAGCGGCGGATCGACCAGTCGAACTGCAACAAGGATTTTTCCTGCATCGAGGGTTTTTGCCCGAGTTTTGTCACCGTGCATGGCGGCAAGCTGCGCAAGGCCGACCGTGCGGCCGCCGACCCGTCGGCGCTGTTCGCCGACCTGCCGACGCCGACGGTGCCTGCGCTCGACGGCGCTTACAACATCCTCGTCACCGGCATCGGCGGCACCGGCGTCATCACCATCGGCGCGCTGCTGGGCATGGCCGCCCATGTCGAGGGCAGGGCCTGCTCGACGCTCGACTTTACGGGATTGTCGCAGAAGAACGGCGCGGTCATGAGCCATGTCCGCATCGCGCCCGTTGCGGACGATCTCTCGACCGTCCGGATCGCACCCGGTAATGCCAATCTCATCCTCGGCTGCGACATCGTGGTCGCCACCAGCATCCCCTCGCTGAGCCGGGCCGAGCGCGGTGTGACGCGGGCGATCGTCAATGCCGACCTGCTGCCGACCGCGAGTTTTGTCATCAATCCCGACATCGATTTCGAGGCGGGCACGATGCGGGATTCGCTCAATGAGGCCGTCAGCGCCTCCGATCTCGACATCCTCGATGCGACCGGGCTAGCCACCGCGCTGATGGGCGACAGCATCGCCACCAACGCCTTCATGCTCGGGTTCGCATTCCAGCGCGGCGCGATCCCGCTGTCGCTGGAGGCGATCATGAAGGCGATCGACCTCAACGGCGCGGCGATCGAGATGAACAAGCTGGCGTTCTCCTGGGGCCGGCTTGCGGCCCACGACCTGCCGCGCGTCGTCAGCGCCGCGCGCTTCAAAAGTTCCGGCGCGGCGCCGGCCAAGCGTACCCTCGACGAGAGCATCGCCTTCCGCGCCAAATTCCTGACCGACTACCAGGACGAGGCCTATTCGAAGCGCTACCTGGCGGAAGTCGAGCGTATCAGGACGGCGGAAGCCAAGGCCACGCCGGGCTCGCATGAACTGACCGAGGCCTTCGCAAAAGGCCTGTTCAAGCTGATGGCCTACAAGGACGAATATGAAGTCGCCCGGCTTTATTCCGACGGCGAATTCGCAAAATCGTTGAGGGAGCAGTTCGACGGCCAGCCCGGCGTCAAGGTCAGCCTGGCGCCGCCGCTGCTGGCGCGGCGCGACGCGGTCACCGGCCGCTTGCAGAAGCGGGAATTCGGCCCGTGGGTCTTCAGCGCCTTCGAGATCCTCACCCGCTTCAAGTTCCTGCGCGGCACCAGGCTCGATCCGTTCGGCTATACGGCCGAGCGTCGGATGGAACGGGCATTGCCGGGCGAATACTCCGCGATGATCTTCCGCCACCTCGACAAGGCGAAGCCGCATGATTGGCCGCGGCTGGTCGCGCTGGCGAAATCCGCGGAACTGGTTCGCGGCTATGGCCATATAAAGGAAGCTAATGTCGCCAAATACCGCGCCGAATGCGCGCGGCTGGAAGCTATGATCGGTCAGCCGGTGGCGCAGGCGGCCGAGTAGCGATCTTCACCCGGCTCGTGAACTTTTCCACAGCCGGGATCACTCATCGCTAACTCTGAGGCAGGAACCGGCTGGAATTATCCGGCCGGCTTCCTACATGATGGCTGTTCCTCAGTTTTTGCTTGATTTCGGGAGACCGGCGATGGTCCGGAAAAGCGCTATTGCGGCGGTACTTTGCACGGGGCTTCTGATGTCGGGCAGCGTCGCGCTGGCGGATGAGTATCGCGCGGGCGAGCTCATCGGCCTTGATCTTCCCACCGCCCTGCTTTCGCCGAAGCGGCTCGGCCCGGAGACGCAATTCGCGCCTGTTCGCGTCGAGGCGCGCACTGACCGAAAGCCGGTGAAGACCGAACGCGTGGTTGTCCGCAAGGATGCCGAGCGCAAGGCGGACGTCGCGCAGGCGCGTGTGGAGAAGCCGCGCGGCGTCGCCCGCACCAGGCTGGCGCGCCGCCACTCCAATCCGCTCGACGCGCAGGCGCGCGACACGCGGATCCAGACCTGGCCGTGCCGGTCCGGCGGCATCTGCGACTGGCAGCGGTAATGTTTGTGATGCGCGATAACTCTCAACCCTCATGGTGAGGAGCCGCGCCAGCGGCGTCTCGAACCATGTGGCCCCGCCGGTGCCATTCATCCTTCGAGACGCCGCTGGCGCGGCTCAGGATGAGGTCTGACAGCAAGGATTGATGGGTTTTTCGCTTCGCTCTACCCATCCTACTGATTTGTCACGTCATCCACCTGTCGTAAAACCTTCGGCCAGCATTCAAATTGCTCGGGCACACCGTCGTCGTGATTCGACGAGGGTGTTTCGATGCCGATTGCGATTCGCGCCGGGCAAAGCCTTAACCGGCGTCAATTACTGGTCCGCTCCGCCGCAACATGCGCCGTCGCCGGTCTCGGCAGCGTCGCAAAACCCTACCTCAGCCGTGCGGCCGACCGGCCGCTGATGACGAGCGGCATTCAATCGGGCGATGTTTCGGCCCATTCCGCTGTGATCTGGGCGCGCGCCGACCGCGGTGCCCGGATGCAGGTCGAGTGTTCGACGCTCGAGAATTTCAAGAGCATCGTTGCAACGGCTTCCGCCAACGCATTGCCGGACCGTGATTTTACTTCCAAGGTGCTGCTCGACGGCCTGCCGCCGGGGCAGGACATTTTCTATCGCGTGCGGTTCGAAGATCTCGACGGGCAGGAGCTCGCCGGCGATGCGCAGCTCGGGCATTTCCGCACCGCGCCTCTGGCACGTAGCTCGGTGTCGTTTGCCTGGTCGGGCGATACCACGGGGCAGGGCTGGGGCATCGACGAAAGCCGTGGCGGCATGCGGACTTACCGCACCATGCTCGACAACCGTCCGGACTTCTTCATCCACTCCGGCGACCATATCTATGCGGACTGCCCGGTGGAGCGGGAACTGAAGCTGCCCGATGGCGGCATGTGGCGGAACGTCGTCACCGAGGAAAAATCCGTCGTCGCAGAGACCCTCGCCCAGTTCCGCGGCAACTATAAATACAACTGGCTTGACCAGAATTTTCGCGCCTTCCATGCCGCCGTCCCCCTGTTCGCGCAATGGGACGATCACGAGGTGACCAACGACTGGGCGCCGATTGGCACGGCCGACGAGACCGGTTACGCCGAGGACGGTTCCTCGCTGCTGGTGGCGCGGGCGCGCCGCGCGTTCCACGAATTCATGCCGATGCGCGCCGTGACAGCGCAGGAGGACGGCCGGATCTACCGCAAGATCGCCTATGGCCCGCTGCTCGACGTCTTCATGATCGACATGCGCAGCTACCGCGATTCCTCCTTCAACAAGGACGAGCAGAGCGAGGCCTGCATCCTCGGCGCGGCGCAACTGGCGTGGCTGAAGCGCGAGCTGGTCGCATCCGATGCCACCTGGAAAGTGATCGCCGCCGACATGCCGATCGGCCTCGTCAGCGAGGACGCCATCGCGCTCGGCGACGGCCCGCCGGAGCGGCGCGAGCACGAGATTGCCGATCTGCTGTCGTTCATGAAGCGCGCCGGCCTGCGCAACATTGTGTGGCTGACCGCCGACATGCATTACACGGCCGCGCACCATTACGATCCGAACCGCGCCGTCTTCCAGGATTTCGAGCCGTTCTGGGAATTCGTCTCCGGCCCGCTGCATGCCGGCACCTGGGCGCCGGCTCCGCTCGACAATACGTTCGGGCCGAAGGCGTTGTTCCAGAAGGGCTGCAGCGGCGAAAATCTCGCGCCCTGTTACGGCATGCAGTTTTTCGGCCGCGTCGATATCGACGGCAAGACCGAGGTGATGACGGTGACGTTGAAAGACGTCGACAACAGCGACCTCTGGTCGGTCGATATCGAGCCGCGTCCGGATGCGCGTCCCGGCCAGATCACGGCGCAGCACATCTGAAGCGTCGATCGGGACCGTCGGCGCAGAATCCCTGCACGCTTCCATGTTCGCGCCTCATAGCGTGGCTAGGTTTTGCCACGCGACACGTGCTGCGGCAGAAAAGCACCCTGAAGTTGCGTATTGTTCTTGAAGGAGGCGTTGCGGTGACGCACAATTCGCCTGTCCCTCCCGCCAGGAGCACTGCGATGTTTGTCGCCGACAGCAAGCGACTGACGCATCAGGGCGCGAAGAAGATCATGGCGACGGCGCTCGAACTGGCCGCCGAGGCCAGGATCGCGATCGCCTGTGCCATCGTCGATGCCGGCGGGCATGTCATCCTGATCGAACGGATGGACGGCGGCCGTTTCCACACCGTGCACTCCTGCACCACCAAGGCGGTGTGCGCCGCGTCGAACCGGCGGCCGACCACGGCCAAGGGCGCGGCCGGCCAGGACCTCGACGTCAGCCATGCGATCGGGCTTGCGCTTGCCGCCGGACCGGAGCGGTGGACGGCGATGGAAGGCGGCGTGCCGGTGCTGTTTGGCCGCGAATGCATCGGCGGCGTCGGCGTGAGCGGCGGTGACTGGGAGACCGATCTGCGGATCGCCAAGTTGGCTGTCGAGTCGATCGGGGCGCGTTGGGAATGAAACAGCAGGGGCCTAACCAGCCGACGGCTTGGGACTGTAGAGTCTTGGGAAGGGCAAAGTTGATGAGTGCCGAACCGCTTCGCGTGGCCTGTGTCGGGATGGGATGGTGGTCCGACGTTCTGGCCGATGCCATCCAGCGCTCGGGCAGGCTCGAGATCCGGAGCTGCTACACCCGCTCCGAAGAAAAGCGCAAGAATTTCGCGGCCAAATACCACTGCTGGCCGGCCGCGAGCTTTGAGGCGATACTGGCCGATGCCGAGATCGAGGCGATCATCAACACGACGCCGAACGACGTGCATCTGGCGACGACCCGCGCGGCCGCGGCCGCGGGCAAGCACGTCTTCCTCGACAAGCCGATCGCCAACAGCATCGCGGACGGCCGCGCCATCACCGAGGCCTGCCGCGAGGCCGGCGTGGTGCTGGCGCTCGGCTATCAGCGGCGGCGCGAGAGCCATTTCCGCTACGTCAGGCGAGAGATCGATGCCGGCCGGTTCGGCAAGCTCGTCAACGCCGAGGCCAACATCAGCCGCGATCGTCTCGGCAAGGTCGATCTCTCCTCCTGGCGCTACCAGGCCGCCGGCATGCCCGGCGGCGTGATGCTGCAGATCGGCATCCATTATATCGACGTGCTCGCCTATTTGATCGGGCCGATCCATGCGGTGCGCGCGCAGTCGGTGCAACTGGTGCTGCCCGGCGACAATCCGGATGTTGCAAGCCTGATCCTGCAGCATGAGAACGGCGCGCTTTCGACGCTGAACGCCAGCTACGCCTCGGCGTCCGAGTACTACCTGATGAATATCTACGGCAAGGACCAGACGGCCTATTACGATCTGCACAATGGGCTGCGGCTCTTGAGGCGCGGTGAAAGCGGGCCCGTCGCGGTGCCATGCGCCGCCAACGATACCCTGGTCGAGGAGCTCGAGGAGTTTGCCGCGGCGGCACGCGGGAACGGCAAGCACGAAGTCGGGGGCGAGGAGGCGACGCGATCGCTCGCCGTGGTGCGCGCCGGCATTCTCTCGGCGCGTGAGGGACGCGCGGTCGAGGTCGCGGAAATATTGAACGGCGACGGAAGCATGTGACTGCGCAGCAGGGAACAGGAGCGCGCGTGATGAAACCTGGCATGAGTGTCTGGAAAGCTTGCGCGGTTGCGATGCTGTTCGTTGGCATTGCGGGCTCAGTGCACGCCCAGGACTATCCCTCGCGGGCGATCACGGTGGTCGTGCCGTTCCCGCCCGGCGGCGCCAGCGACGTCGTCGCCCGCATCGTCACCAACCAGATGTCGAAGATCCTCGGCCAGTCCATCATCATCGAGAATGTCAGCGGCGCCGGCGGCACCGTCGGCAGCGCGCGCGTGGCGGCGGCTGCGCCCGACGGCTACACCCTGCTTGCCGCGGCGATGGGCTCGCATGTCGCCGCGCCGGTGCTGACGCCGAACCTCAAATACGATCCGGTCGCCGACTTCGTGCCGATCGGCTTCACCGCCCATTCCCCGGCGATCATCATCGCGCGCAAGGATTTCCCGGCCAAGGATCTGAAGGAGTTCGTCGCAATTCTCCGGCAACGGGGCGACGCGCTGAAGCAGGCCCATGGCGGCATCGGCGCGTCCTCGCACATGGCTTGCCTGCTGTTCACGGCGGAAATCGGCGCCAAGCCGGCGCTCGTGGCCTATCGCGGTTCGGGCCCCGCCCTGAACGATCTGGTCGGCGGGCATGTCGATTTCATGTGCGAGCAATCGGTCAGCGTGGCGGAGTCAGCTCTCGCCGGTTCGGTCAAGGCCTTCGCGGTCTCTGCCGCGAAACGGCTCGACATGTTGCCGGATGTTCCGACCGCGAAGGAGGCCGGCATCAGCTACGAGATGAGCGTCTGGGCGGGACTGTTTGCGCCGAAAGGCGTTTCGCCGGAAATCATCGCCAGGCTTTCCGATGCGCTCGACCGGGCGCTTGACGAGGATGCCGTGCGCGAGCGGATTGCCCAGCTCGGCGGCTCGATACCGGTCAAGGAGGAACGCAGCCCGGCTGTGTTCGATCGTTTTGTGCGATCCGAGATCGCGCGCTGGGCGCCCATTCTTGCTGCGGCTGGAACAGGGAAATGAGGCGCCCGGTGCGGATTGCGATGGCTGGTCAGCGCATCACAGCAAGCGGCTCAGGGCTTCACAACGAGATAGCCGCCCACCACCATCAGCACGGAGAGCGCCATGACCACGCCGAGCACGGCGGCGATGATCGCAGGCAGCTCGTGGGCTTCAAGCCATTGTCGCAACGCCCTTACCATCGCACCCCCGACATGATCTTGATTTGCGCCGCAGCTTGCACGCGAGCGACTTCAATAGCGGTCAATTTCGCTTAGTGAAATAGCCCGTCCATGCGTCTTTCGTCGCGCACCCTTGCCGAACGACAGGTGTTGTGCAAATCCCGGCGTCGGGCCGGTCTGCGGGGTAATTCTGTTCCGCATGCCGGAATTCGGGTTTTGGCTACACACGGACGCGGCTCCAGTCCATACTGGATCGCACCAAAGGGAGGTCTTTCAAATGCGTGAAGCTGTCATCGTTTCCTATGCACGCACGGGGCTGGCGAAGTCCGGCCGCGGCGGGTTCAACATCACGCCGCCGATGTCGCTGGCGGCCCACGCCATCAAGCACGCCGTGGATCGCGCCGGCGTCGACAAGGAATATGTCGAGGACTGCTATCTCGGCAATTGCGCGCATGGCGCGCCGAATATCGGCCGCCAGGCCGCGCTGCTCGCCGGGATGCCAACGTCGACCGCGGGTGTGTCGGTGAACCGTTTCTGCTCGTCGGGCCTGCAGACCATCGCGATGGCCGCCAACTCGATCCGTTCGGACGGCGCCGATTGCATCGTGGCCGGCGGCGTCGAGAGCATCTCGATCCCGGGCGGCGGCTCGCCCAAGGAATCGATCGATCCGGAATTGCTCAAGGTCGCCCCTGATATCTTCATGGCGATGATCGACACCGCCGATATCGTTGCCGAGCGCTACAAGCTCAGCCGCGAATATCAGGACGAGTATTCGCTGGAGTCGCAGCGCCGCATGGCGGCCGCCCAGCAGGCCAACAAGTTCAAGGACGAAATCGTCCCGATGAAGACCAAGATGAAGGTGGTCGACAAGGCGACGAAAGCGGAATCGATCGTCGACTATGTCGTCGACCGCGACGAGTGCAACCGTCCGGAGACGACGCTCGAAGGCCTCGCCAAGCTCGAGCCGGTCAAGGGTCCCGGCAAATACGTCACCGCCGGCAATGCCAGCCAGCTTTCGGACGGTGCGGCGGCGGTCGTGCTGATGGAAGCCAAGGACGCCGAGAAGCGCGGCCTCAACCCGCTCGGCCGCTTCGTCGCCTGGGCGTCGGCCGGCTGCGAGCCGGACGAGATGGGCATCGGCCCGATCTACGCCGTGCCGAAGCTTCTGAAGCGCCACGGCCTGAAGATCGACGACATCGATCTCTGGGAGCTCAACGAGGCCTTCGCCAGCCAGTGCCTCTATTCCCGCGACAAGCTCGGCATCGACCCCGAGAAGTACAACGTCAACGGCGGCTCGATCGCGATCGGCCATCCCTTCGGCATGACCGGCGCGCGTCTCACCGGCCACATCCTGCAGGAAGGCCGCCGGCGCAAGGCCAAGTGGGGCGTCGTCACGATGTGTATCGGCGGCGGCCAGGGCGGCGCGGGCCTGTTCGAAATCTATAGCTGAGATTTTCGTCTCGCTCGCACGGGCGACATCGATCGCAACAAAGAAAATGGCTCCGCGAGGAGCCATTTTCCGTTTCATAGCGTTTTCGAGCGAAGTGGATTCCGGTTCGCGTGAAGAAAACGCGTCAAATAGAAGATCAGAGTCTGGTTCTGATCCAGTCAGAACCAGACTCTGGGTGTCGGCCTCAGTAGCGATGCTTCTTGATGATCACGACCTTGTCGCCGTGACCATGCCGCCATCCGCGATGGTAGCCGCGGTCGCGCCGGTACTCAGCACGCGCGCCATAGCCGTGGTGGTGATGGCCGTGGTAACCGCCACGCTTGATGACGACGGTCTCGGCGCTCGCAATCGACGGTGCCGCGATGACGAGCGCGCCGAGCGCGGCGATAACATATCCAAACTTCTTCATTCCGATCCTCCTCAATTGAGTGAAGAGAGAACATCACATCGCAAGGAACGTTCCTGCGGAACTGGAAGAGAATTCTGAACGCCTGTTCAGATGCGTGCGTTGCGCGCCGGCGCCTCGACTTTGGGATAGTTCGTAGAAGGGGTAGAGCGAAGCGATCTTCATCAACGCCAGCGTGCGTGGTGATGGGTTGCGCTTCGCGCTACCGATCCCGCACGGACAGCCTGCCCACTCGGGGCTCTCCGGTGTCACCGTGGGCGGCGTGGGGGATACACGTCCTGCTTGCGGAATGCCTGTGCCCAGCGCATCATCACCGGATAAAAATCATATCAGGGGGAGCGCTGCGATGAGTGGGTTTTCACGCCGTGATTTTCTGGGCCTGACGGGGACGGCCGCCTTTGCCGCCCTTTCCGGCCGCGCCGACGCCGCGATGGGGCCGAACGACAAGTTCGACCTCGTGATCAAGGGCGGCGATGTGCTCGATCCCAGCCAGTCGCTCCGCGGCAAGCGCGACATCGGCATCCGCTGGGGCGTGATCGAGGCGGTCGAGAACGAGATTCCGGCCGCGCGGGCCGCCAAGACCATCGACGCCTCGGGCAAACTGGTAACGCCGGGGCTGATCGATCTGCATTCCCACGTCTATCCCTACGGCTCGGCAATCGGCATTCCCGCCGACGAGCTGGTGCAGGCGCAGGCCACCACCACGGTGGTGTCGGCGGGCGATGCCGGCGTCAACAACCTCGCGGCGCTGCGCCGCTATATCGTGGCGCAGTCGCGGGCGCGGATCTACGCCTTCGTCCACATCGCCAATAACGGCCTGTCCGGCTTCCCGGTCGCCGAGCTCTACAATATCGACTACGCCCAGGTCGAAGCCTGCGCGATGGCGTTGGCCGAAAACCCGGATTTCCTGCTCGGCGTAAAAGTCCGGATGTCGGAGAACGTCATTGCCAAGCATGGCCTCGAACCGCTGAAGCGATCGATCAAGGCCTGCGAGATGTGCGGCTGGCCGGCCAAGATGATGGTGCATATCGGCGGCGTCGAGACCAAGGAGCTGATGTCTGAAATTCTCGACCTGCTGCGGCCGGGCGACGTGCTCACCCATGCCTATTCCGGCGCGCCGAACATCGCGGGCGCCTTCACCAATATCGTGCAGGACGGCAAGCTGCTGCCGGCCGCGCTATCGGCCAAGCAGCGCGGCGTGATGTTCGATGTCGGGCATGGCGGCGGCAGTTTCGATTTCACGGTGGCGGAGGTGGCGATTCCCGGCGGCTGCGGACCGGATACGATTTCTTCCGACATCCACGTCTTCTCCGGCAATTCGCCGGGCATGCCCTATCTGCCGAACGTCATGAGCAAGTTCATCCTCCTGGGATATACGGTGGAGCAGGTGGTCGCGATGGCAACCAGCGCGCCCGCGAAGATCATCAATCGCGCGCCGAAGATCGGCACGCTGCAGGTCGGCGCCCCCGGCGATGTCGCAATCATGGAGCTGGTGGAAGGGCAGACCTCGTTTGTCGACACCCGCAACAACAAGCGCGAGGGCAAGCTGCTGCTCAAGCCGGTGCAGACCGTGATCAACGGCGTGCCGTTCGGCAGGCCCTACCAGGCGCCGTTCGCGGTGCGGTGAACGATCCGCTCAGGCGGTAGCGGCCTCGCGCGCCCGGCCGAGCAGCTTGCTGACGAGCGGGGCGGGATCATCAGGGATGGCGTCGCCCCGCCAGGCGACGTGCTGGTCGGTGCGCGCCAGGATGAGCTTTCGGCCGCCGGGCGGCTGGGCTTCGCCGGCGGGGACGTCGACAATGGCGAACGGGGCGCCACCGGCGCGCATGGCGTCGGCAAGCGGCGCGACCGTAACGGCCGGATCGTAGCGCAACAGCGTGTAGCCCGGCCCAAGCGCGTCATAGACCGGGCGTCCGTCGGCAAGTCTTGCGAACGGAAGCCGGCAGCCCGGCGTCGAGGACGGCGTGAAGTCCGCCATCGTAAAGCCCGGCTGCTCGGCGCCGTCATAGGCAATGATCGGGGAATGGTCGTAGAAGTACCCGAAATTGAGGCCGGCGCAGCAATATTGCTGCACGTTCAGATCATAGGCCGCTTGCCCGACCTGCTTGCGGACGGCGTCGCCCTCCGGCCCCGGATGCTCGATTTCATCGGGAACGGTGCGGCGCTGGCTCAGCACCTTGCCGGCCATCTCCATCGCGAAGCGGGACACCTGCTCGGTGATGGGCAGCCGCTCGGCCTCATAGGCATCGAGGATTTTGACGTCGGCCCAGCCTTCCAGATAGGCCGATAGCAGCCAGGCGAGGTTGGTTGCGTCCGCAATCCCGGCATTCATGCCGTAGCCGGCATAGGGCATCCACAGATGCGCGGCGTCGCCGCAGATGAAGGCGCGCCCCTTGCGGAAGCGGTCGGCGACCAGGCGGCGGCCGACCCAGTCCTCCTTGCTCAGCACCTCATATTCGAAGTCGGGCCCGACGCCGAGGATGGCGCGGATCGAGGCGTCGCGATCGACGGACTCGAAGGTCTCGTCTTCGCGGTTGAGGTGGTTGTGGATCAGCCATTTCTCGTGGCCGTCGATCGCAACCATCGTGCCGCAGCGCCGCGGATTGAGCGACAGCGTCATCCAGGCCGGATGATCCATCATGCCGAGCAAGGCGGGCGCGTGGATGTAGGTCGACTGCACGCGCTGGATGATCGGCGTGCCCTGCAGATTGGCGTCGATCGCCTTGCGAACCAGCGAGCGCGCCCCGTCGCAGCCGACGATGAATTCGGCATGAATCTCGAAGCCCGTTCCGCTATCGAGGTCCCGCACCGTCGCGACGACGCCGTCACTCTCCTCGCGGAAATCCTCAAACGCGGTGCGGTTCAGAATCCGGAGCCCGCTGATCCCGGCGGCGTGGGCGAACAGCACCGGTTCCATGTAGATCTGGTTGATGCGGTGCGGCGGCTCGGCCGTCGGCCAGTCGGTATCCGGCCCGCCGGTGGCGGTATAGCGGTCGCGTCGGCAGGGAATGAGGATGCGCGAGAGCTCGATGCCGGTTGCCGTGGTGCGGTAGGAGCAATCGTTGGGGTAATCGGCCGGCAGCCCGGTATCGCGCAGCTGCTGCGCCAGACCCAGCCTGCGGAAGACTTCCATCGAACGCGACGAGACATGGTTGCATTTCACGCTCGGCGGCTCGCCGGCGGAACGCGTTTCCACCACGGTGACGGCGATGCCCCGCTGCGCGAGGTCCATCGCCAGCGTCAGTCCGACCGGACCGGCGCCGACCACGAGAACCCGGGTCTTCACGTTATTGCTGGCGGCCTTGTCGCTGGCCGGCTTGTCACTTGCTGCGTTGGAACGTTCATGCATAACTGTTGGCCATAACCATAATAATCATCGGGGAGACGCTAATGTTTCGGTCGATGCGGCAAGGCGCAGCTTTGGGTCTCGTTGTCGTATTCTCGCTGCTGTTGCCGTCTGCGGTCAGCATAGCAAACGCATATCCCGATCAGCCGATCAAGATCATCGTATCGTTCCCGCCCGGCGGCAGCGCCGATATCGTGATCCGCGCGCTGCAACCGGTGCTGGTGGAGGATTTGCGCCAGCCGATCGTGATCGAAAACCGCGCCGGGGCCGGCGGCAATATCGGCATTGGCGCGGTGGCGCAGGCGGCGCCGGACGGCTACACGATTGGCGTTGCCGCGGCCGGCGTGCTGACCGTCAATCCCCACCTCAACCGCGCGGCGATGCCGTTCGACCCGATCAAGGATCTGGCGCCCGTCACCCTGCTGGCGGAAATCCCGTTCGTGCTGGTCGCATCGCAAAAATCGGAGGTGACGTCGGTCGCGGACCTCATTGCGAAGGCCAGGGCCGAACCGCAAAACCTGTCGATCGGTCATGGCGGCAACAGCACCGCCATGCACCTGACCTCGGCGCTGTTTGCACAGAAGGCCGACGTCAAGGTGCAGTTGATCGCCTATCGCGGCACCGCGCCCGCGGCCACCGACGTTCTTGCCGGCCACATTCCGTTCGCCGTGCTGGATATCCCGGCATCCCAGCAATTGATCCGGGAGGGCAAGCTGAAGGCGCTGGGGGTTTCGGCCGCGAAGCGCGTCGTGTTCCTGCCTGACGTTCCGCCATTGGCGGAGCAGGGCCTCAGCGGATTTGAATCCGTCGGCTGGTTCGGGATTGTCGCGCCTGCCGGCACGCCGCCTGATATCGTCGGCAAATTGAACGCGGCCTTCGTGAGGGCCTTGAGCGATCCCGCAGCCATCGAGAAGATCCGTGTGCTCGGCGCCGAGCCCGCGCCGACATCGTCAGACGCATTCGCCAAATTCATCCAGAGCGAAAGCGCAAAGTGGGGCAAGCTGATCGCCGAGGCCGGCATCAAGAGCGAATAGGGAGCCTCGCGGCCTCGGCCGAGGCCGTTTGATCCTGATCAATGCAGTTGCCCCCTTGGCGTCGCCATCATCGGCGAACGAAAGGGACGAGCGTGGCACGCAGCGAAAGCCTATCCCACAGCGAAGCATCGACGGGGCGGCCCGCCGGCGCGACGGCGTATGACGAAGACGGCCGCTTGCCGTTCGAAAGCGAGTTTCTGGCCCAGCTCGGCAGCAGGGTACGCGAGATGCGCACGCTGCGCGGCATGTCGCGCCGCGAACTGGCGCAGCGCGCCGGCCTGTCGGAGCGGTATGTGGCCCAGATCGAGGTCGGCAAGGGCAACGTCTCGATCGTGCGGCTATTACGGATCGCATTGGTGTTTCGCTGCGAATAGCGAGGCGCGGTTCAGGCCGGCTGCTTGCGCGCACGGTTGTCGCCGATGATATCGCCGATCACGGCGCCGATCACCAGCGCGCCGCCGATCAGCGCCCGGGCGCTCGGCGTCTCCTGGAACGCCAGCCAGACCCAGAACGGCATCAGCGGTGTTTCCAGCGTCGAGATCAGCGCGGCCTGACCCGACGGCAACAGGCGCAAGGCGAGGAAAAACAATGTCAGGCCGAGCGAGACCTGACAGAAGCCGAACATCGCGAGAATGAACAGGTCGTGACCGGTCACGGCCGCCATCCCCTGTGCGAACGGAATACTGACGATGCTGCCCAGGATATTGGAAACGGCGGCGGCTGATATCATCGACCGGCTCTTGTAGCGCCTCACCGCAACCGTCATGACGGCGATGGCGAGCGTGGTGAGGCAGGCCAGCGCAATGCCGAGAATATCGGAACCGACACGGGCCGCGCCGACGATGATCATGACGCCGGCGAGCGCGACAAGGATGGCGATGATGGTGCGCAGCGCAATCGCTTCCCGCAGCCAGATCCATGCGATGGCGGCCGTGAGCAGCGGGCCCGTCGCAATGATGACGGCGACATTGGAAACGTTGGTCAATTGCAATGACGGGATGAACGCCACCATCGCCAGCGTCGAAAGCGAGGCGACCAGCCAGCCGCCGGTGCCCATCCCGGCCAGGTCGCGCAAGCCGCCGCGTCCCTGCAGCAGCAGGTTGATCGCCATGATCATCGCGCCGCCGAACAAGCCCCGCCAGAACAGGATGGTCCAGGAATCGTAAGGCAATAGCCGCGTGAAGAACGGCGCGGTGCTCCAGGCAATGGACGCGCCGACCACGAGCGCGATCCCGATGCGATGCTGCGAATGGGTTCCGGTCATCTCTGGATTGATCTCCGGTAGGACCTGGCGGCCGGAGCGCTGCAACTCCACGTCCGCTTCCCCACATTCTCGATTCTGGCGGCAAGCCGAATTCCTTGCCGCTTGTTAATCACTTAACAGAGTTCCGTGCGAGGCCACACCAGATTGGCTCGGGTCCAAATGCATTTGACGGAGAGACAGCGATGCCACAGCATCAGTTGGCATATTCAGTGCAAGGCCGCATATCAAACGCGGAATAGCAGATGCGCGTTGAGCTTGCGGCGGCATATCGCTCGGGCGCAAAAGCGCTCTGCCTGATCGCAGATTCATTGCGCGCTCCTGCCAACAGTACCATTTAAGGCTGGAGCAAGGGCCTTCCCAATGACCCATAAAGACACACCGGCATTCACCCGGCGCAACTTGCTGAGCATGATCGGCAATACAGCGGGCGGCGCCGCGATGTACCAGGCGATGACGTCGCTGGGTTTCGCCGCCGAATCGAACTTCAGCGGTCCGCCCAAGCTGGCTGGCGCGAAGAAGGGCAGCAGCGTGCTGATTCTCGGCGCAGGCTTGGCCGGCATGGTCGCGGCGCTCGAACTTCGCAATGCCGGCTACAAGGTCACGATCCTGGAGTACAACCAGCGTGCAGGGGGACGCTGCTGGTCGATACGCGGTGGCGATACCTTCACCGAGCTTGGCGGCAGCGTGCAGCATTGCCGCTTCGCCAAGGGCGAGTACTTCAACGCCGGTCCCTGGCGCATCCCCTATCACCACCATGCCGTTCTTCATTACTGCCGGCAGCTTGGCGTGGCGCTCGAACCCTTCGTGCAGGTCAACTACAACGCCTTTGTCCACTCGAGCACGTCCTATGGCGGCAAGCCGCAGCGCTACCGCCATGTGCAGGCCGACTTCCAGGGTCATGTGGCAGAACTGCTGGGCAAGGCCACGCGCCAGGGCAGCCTCGATTCCGTGGTGACACCGGAAGACAAGGAAAGGCTGCTCGAGGGCCTGCGCCGTTGGGGCGCGCTCGATGCCGAGTTTCGCTACCGCGAGGGCATCGCCACCAGCGCTCGGCGCGGCTACGAGATCGATCCCGGCGGGGGCCTGATGCCACGGGCGAAACCATCCAAGCCGATCGAACTCAGCGAACTGCTGCAGTCCCGGCTGTGGCGCGCTATCGCCGCCGGCCAGGCCTATGAATTCCAAAGCACCATGTTCCAGCCGGTGGGCGGCATGGACATGATTGCCAAGGCCTTCGCCAGGCAGGTCGGCAACCTCATCCGCTACCAGGCGCGAGTCACCCGCATCGAACAGAACGAACGTGGCGTAACTGTAACTTTCGCGGACGAGGCGCACGGCGGCGCGCTGCAGCAGGAAAAGGCCGATTGGTGCCTGTGCACCATCCCGCTGTCGATCCTAAGCCAGATCGACATCCAGGTAGGCGCCGAGATGCAGGCCGCCATCAATGCCGTGCCCTATGGCTCGTCGATCAAGGTGGGGCTGCAGTTCAAACGGCGGTTCTGGGAGGAGGATGAACACATCTACGGCGGCATCACCTACACCGACCTGCCGATCGCGCTCATCTCCTACCCTTCCAGGGGCTACGGCGCATCCGGCGCGGCCGTGGTGCTGGGCGCCTACGTGTTCGAAGGGCCCAACTCCTTCGAATTCGGTGCGATGGCGCCGCAGGAGCGTATTCGCCATGCCGTGGAGTATGGCAGCCAGATCCATCCGCAATACGCCCACGAGTTCGACACCGGCGTGTCGGTGGCCTGGTATCGGGTGCCCGGCAATCAAGGCTGCTACGGCAGGTGGACCGACGCGCTGCGCGACCAGCACTACAAGGCCCTGTGCCAGGTGGACGGCCGTATTGCGTTGGCCGGCGAGCACGTCTCCTATATCCCCGCGTGGCAGGAAGGCGCCATCCTTTCCTCACTTGACGCAATCCAGCGCCTGCATGCCCGCGCTACCATTTGATGGCCAGAACGATCCAGCCATGCACATCACCATCCGCAAATGACCATGAACGCACGCAACGTCCGATACTGTCTCGCGAGCGCCATTGCCGTTCTGGCAGTGGTTGCCGCTCAGAATGCCCAGGCGCAAAGCAGCGCGACGCCGACCAGCGTCCAGCCGATATTCTCGGTGGGACCGAAATTCCAGCAAGCCACCGGCGATGCAATCTACCAGTCGCTGTGTCAGGGTTGCCATATGCCGCAAGGCGAGGGCGCCAAAGGCGCCGGCACCTATCCGTCGCTGGCCGGCAACAAGAAGCTCGAAGCCGCCGGCTATGCGGTCTATCTTGTCGTCAATGGTCAACGCGGCATGCCGCCATTCGGCGAGATGATGAGCGATGGTCAGGTCGCCGAGGTCGTGAATTACGTCCGGACGCATTTCGGCAACAACTTCACCGACGCGGTCACCGCAGCGGACGTCAAGCAAGTGCGCCACTGAGCGAGGAGAGGCCGATGAAAAAACAAAAGATCTTGCTGCTTGCTGCGCTGTTGGCGGCATCCACGGCGGCGCGGGCCGAGATCGTGCGGCATCCGATTCCGAACTCTACCTTTCCGATCGCACAGTCTGTCGAGATCAGAGGCAACGTCACGACCTATTACATCAGCGGTCAGGTGCCTCCGGCGGTCAACAAGGACGCCGATCCTGCGAGCCTGCAGGCCTATGGCGACACCAGAACGCAGTCGATCGGCGTGCTGAACCGGATCAAGACCATTCTCGAAGGCCTTGGGCTTACCATGGGCGACGTGGTGAAGATGCAGGTCTTCCTGGTGCACAGCGCCGCCGCGCCGATGGACTTCAAAGGCTTCATGGAGGGCTACACCCAATTCTTCGGCGGCAGCCAGCCGAACTTGCCGGCACGTTCGGTCGTCGGCGTCGCAGCGCTCGCCAACCCCGGCTTCCTGGTCGAGATCGAGGTGGTCGCCGTCAAGGAAAACAACAAATAAAAGGAGAGCAAGATGCCTGGGACCGCAATTTGGAGGCTTCCTGCGCTGCTGCTTTCGGCGACGCTTGCCTCGACGTTGATCGCGGGTGCCGCCGCCGAGACTTTGACCCCGCAGCAACAATTCGCCTACGACATCTACAAGGAACTGGTCGAGATCAACACGGTGACCGCGACCGGCGACACCGCGAAGGCGGCCGAAGCAATGGCGGCGCGCCTTCGCGCGGCCGGCTTTGCGGATGGTGACGTGCAGGTGCTCCAGCCGGCCCCGCGCAAGGGCAACCTCGTGGTGCGGCTGCACGGTACCGGCGCGCGCAAGCCGATCCTCCTGCTTGCCCATATCGACGTGGTGCCTGCAAATCGCGAGGACTGGTCGGTCGATCCGTTCAAGCTGACCGAGAAGGACGGCTATTACTACGGGCGCGGCACCGGTGACGACAAATTCATGGCGGCATCCTTCGTCGCCAACCTGATCCGCTACAAGAAGGAGGGTTACAAGCCCGACCGCGATATCATCCTGGCGCTTGAAACCGACGAGGAAGTCCTCGACCGTGACGAGTTCGGCATCCGCTGGCTGTTGAAGCACCATCGCGGTCTGATCGACGCCGAGTTTGCGCTCAACGAAGGCGGCGGCGTCGGGTTGAAGGACGGCAAGCCGATCCGCAACAGCGTTCAGACCTCGGAAAAGGTCTCGGTCAGCTTCCTTCTGGAAGTGAAGAACAAGGGTGGCCATAGCGCGGTGCCCGCGAGGGACAACGCGATCTATCGTCTCGCGGACGGGCTGGTGCGGCTCTCGAAGTTCACATTCCCGGTCAATCTGAACGAGACGACGCGCGCCTATTTCGAGCGCACCGCGCAGTTCGAGGGCGAGCAGACCGCCGCCGACATTCGCGCGGCCCTGTCGGACAAGCCCGACCCGGCATCACTTTCGTTCGTCCGCCTTGCGGCCAATCCGGTCTACAATGCACAGCTCCGTACCACCTGCGTGGCGACGATGCTGGAAGGCGGACATGCCGTGAACGCGCTGCCACAGCTTGCAACCGCCAAGGTCAATTGCCGGATCATGCCGGGCGAGCCGGTCGAAGCCGTCAAGGCAACGCTTGAGAAGGTGTTCGACGACGATCAGATCAAGGTCACCCAGATCGATCAGGCGGTCTTGAGCGCGCCCTCGGCCCTGCACGAGGAGATCATGGGTGCGATCGAGAAACTGTCAAAGGAATTCTGGCCGACCGCAGTGATCATTCCTGTCATGAGCGCGGGAGCAACCGACGGCAGCTATCTGCGCAACGCCGGTATCCCGACCTACGGCCATTCCGGCCTCGCCGGCGACATCAACGACGTCCGCGCCCACGGCAAGGACGAGCGCGTCGCCGTGAAGTCGTTCTACGAGGGACAGGAGTATCTCTATCGCCTGGTCAAGATGCTGTCGGGCGGAAAGTGACGGGGCGCTGGGACGTTGCCGCCAGCATGCGATGCTTCACAGCCAAGGATCTGTGAAGCCAGCATGACCGAGTGCGGGGAGCGCGGGCGTTGATCGCTCAGCTCCGCGCCCGCTTCTCCACATTGGCTATCCTGGCCGGCACGCCGAATTCCTTGCGGCAGACTTCGGCGAGCACCGCGACGCCCTCCCGGATCTGCTCTTGCGAGGGGCTGGCGAAGCACAGCCGCAGGCGGCTGCCGGCATAGGCCTTGTCGGTCGACCATTCCGGCCCGGGATTGATGGCGACGCCGGCGGCGAGCGCGGCCTGATAGAGCTTCAGCGTGTCGACATTGTCGGGCAGCTTCACCCACAGGAAGATGCCGCCCTCGGGGGCCCCGAATTCAGCCGCGGTGCCGAACTGCTCGTTGAGCGCCTCCATCAGCGTGTCGAGCTTGACGCGCAGGCCGCGCGTCAGCTTCGGCACATGGGTTGCAAAATGCGGCGCGCAATATTCCGCCAGCACCATCTGCTCCAGCGCGCCGCTGCCGGCGTCGGTCTTCAGCGCCAGCATCCGCGACATCATTTCCCAGGGCGCGACGATGAAGCCGACGCGCAGGGCAGGGGCGATCGATTTCGAGAACGAGCCGACGTGGATGACGCCGCCGTGCCGGCTCATGGCGTAGATCGCGGGCGGACGCTCGCCTTTCCAGATCAGGTCGGCGTAGCAGTCGTCCTCGAAAATCGGCACGCCGTATTCCTGCGACAGTTTCAGCATCTCCGCGCGGCGCGTCTCCGGCATGATGGATCCGGTCGGGTTCTGCACGGTCGGGATGGTGTAGATGTATTTCGGCGTGATGCCGCGGCTCTTGTGGTCGGCGAGTGCGGCCGCCAGCGCGTCCATCCGCATGCCCTGACCGTCGAGGGGAATGCCGACCGCCTTGACGCCGAGCCGCGTCAGCCGGGTCAGCGCGCCCTGATAGGTCTCCTGCTCGACCAGCACGGTGTCGCCGCGTGCCAGCAGGGTCTGGTTGACGAGGTCGAGCGCCTGCAGCGAGCCGGAAACGATCATGATGTCGTCGGCCGTGCAGGCGATCCCGGCGTCGCGCTTGAGTTTGGTGCTGAGGAATTCGCGCAGGGGACGATAGCCCTGCGGCCCGCTGGCAAGGCCGTAGGTCGCCAGCGTCTTGCCCTCGCGCCGGAGCACGGCATTGACCGCCTCGATCAGGTCGTCGACCGGTACCTGCTCGGGATCGTTGTTGCCGCCGACGAAACTGTATTTGGCAAGACCCGTCCACCGCGCTGCCGGCGCCGGCAATCCGGCGGGCAAAAGGGCTGAAAAGTCGAAGGCGGTTGCAGTGGACATGGATATTTCACTCCCGTTTTGTTTTCGTTGAGAAGGCCACCCGGCCTTCTGGCAGGTTAATTCTTGATCGTCCTGATCGGCCGTCCCTGGCTGACAAAGGCATAATGCCCGGCGCCGACACTGCCGAACATCAGGGCCTCCACCGCAGGCTCGGCGATTTCGCCCGTGGCCGCCCAGTCGACCACGAAATTGGCGCCCGTTCCGCCGCGCACATCGCTCGCCGCAATGAACACTTCGACGGTTGCGAACGGTTTTAGCGCAATCGGCGCCTTGAGGTAGCTCTCCACCATCTTGCCTGATGTGTCGAAATAGGCGATCCGCTTCAGGACCAGCGGGCGGGTTTCCGACGCGTTGTGGACGCTGAGCGTGACCGCAAAATCCGCCCGCAGCTTGCCCTGGCTCATCGAGACGCTGGAATAGACCGGAACGTAGAACGCGCCGGATACGGCGAGGTTTTCTGTCGGCACCGCGGTGAGGGAGGCGGCGAAGTTCTGCTCGATCGCCCCTGTGGGCTGCGCGCGGGCGGCGGGAGCGCAAAGGATCGACATCGCGGCCAGAATCGCGAGAAAAGCCCCCATTCTATGGCTGTGACACATTGCTTGTTTGACCCTTGCGCCGGGACCTCTAGGTTGCAAGAAGGGGAAGTCCGGAACCATGCACGAGCTTATTCGCGATATCACCTTATGCATCCTGTTCGCCTGGGTGCTCGGCCTGTTGGCGCATTTCTCCCGGCAGCCGCTGATCCTGGCCTACCTTATCGCCGGGTTCTTCATTGGTCCATTCGGGATGGGCTGGGTCAAGTCCCAGGAATCGATCAACGTCATCTCCGAACTCGGCCTGATCTTCATGCTGTTCATGATCGGGCTCGAAATCGACCTGAAGAAGATCGTCCGCGCCGGCAAGGTCATTTTGTTCGCGGCCGGCGGGCAGTTGATCGGCGGCGTCGTGCTCGGGTTGTTGTTCTTCATCGCCATCGGCCTGTCGATGGGATCAGGCCATTTCGACGCGCTTTATCTGTGCGTCGCCTGCGCGCTGTCGAGCACGGTCATCATCGTCAAGGTGCTGTACGAGAAGCGCGAGCTCGATACGCTGCCCGGCCGGATCACGCTCGGCGTATTGGTGCTGCAGGACATCTTCGCGATCCTGTTCCTGGCGGTGCAGCCGAGCCTCGATAACCTGCAGGTGAGCGTGATCCTGCTCTCGATCGCCCGGGTCGGCGTGCTGGTGGCGACCGCATTGGTGCTCAGCCGCTACGTGCTGCCGTGGCTGTTCCACCAGATCGCACGGCGGCCGGAACTGATCCTGCTCGGCGCGCTGGCCTGGTGCTTCCTGATCGGCGAGATCGCAGAGCGGCTGCATCTGTCGCGCGAGATGGGGTCGCTGGTGGCCGGCGTGTCGCTCTCGACCTTCCCCTATGCGCTCGACGTCACCGCCAAGGTGACGACGCTGCGCGACTTCTTCATCACGCTGTTCTTCGTCTCGCTCGGCATGACCATCCCGATCCCCGGGGCGTCGGTGATCGGGCTGGCGCTGACGATCGCGGCGTTCACCGTCGTCAGCCGCGTGGTGACGACGTTCCTGCCGCTCTATCTGATGAACCAGGGCCTGCGCGCCAGCCTGCTGCCCTCGATCAACCTGGCGCAGATCTCGGAATTCTCGCTGGTGGTGATCCAGACCGGGGTTCTCGCCAACCACATCAGCAAGGAGACGTCGAGCGCGGCATCGTTCGCCTTCGTGGTATTGGCGGTGCTGAGCACCTTCGTGATGGGCCGCAGCGACCAGGTCACGCGCGGCCTGATCGGCCTCCTGAAGGGCATCGGCTTGCGCGATCTCGACCACAAGCATGAAGCCGAACATGGTCACGAGGGCGGCCATGGCGAGGCGCGGCGGATCGTCATCCTCGGCTTCTTCCGCGCCGCCAGCGCGCTGGTCGCCGAGATCGAGCGCCGCAATCCGCCGGTGCTCGAGCAGATCACCGTGATCGACTTCAACCCGCTGGTGTTTCGCACCCTGACCGACCGCGGCATGCACGTGGTCTATGGCGACATCAGCAGCGTCGATACGCTGGTGCATGCCGGCGTCGGCATGGCCGAACTGATCATCCTCAGCATCCCGGACTCGCTGCTCAAGGGCGCCGACAATGAAAAGCTGGTCCGGCACGTCCGCTCGCTGAACCCGACCGCCAAGATCGTCGCGACCGCGGAGATCCTGGCCAATGTCGACGACCTCTACGAGGCCGGCGCCGATTACGTAACGGTGACCAGGCTCAGCGACGCCCATGAGCTCTACAAGGTGATCGAGGCCGCCCAGGCCGGGCTGCTGGAGGACAAGCGCGCCGAGACCGATACGCTGCTCAGCGAGCGCCGCGAGGTGCTGCCGTAACTATCGATCCAGGAATACGATGATGCCCCGGCATGTGCAGGCTGCTCGCGCATGGCAACACGTCCTGGACATTTCTCGCCAGCCGCTGTGGTCCGCGGTGCGCCGATCCCATGCCCCCCGCGTGCAATGCGGTGTAACAATCGGCGCGAAGCCAGGGAACTGTGTGCCGCGGACAACAGTTACCCCACGACGAGCGGAGTAGCGCCGCCGGATGTTGATCGTTCAGGACGGCACAGTGTATCCTTACTTTCTAAACCGAACCATCGGCAGACTTGAGGGCGAAGGAAGGCCCATGCGCGCCTTGATCCTGGCATTGTCCATCCTGGTGATCGTCGGCAGCGCGCACTCTGCCAAGGCTGGTCTAAGCAGTACGCCCCGCGAAACGTTGGCAACCGCCGATACGGCAATCGCTACCGACGAAGCTACTCAGGAGACCGAGGACCAGATCGGCCTCACCAAGGCAAAGCGTCGTCAAGTGCAACGTGGGCTAACCAGGCTCGGGTTCGATACCAAGGTCAATGGCAAGTTCGATGAATCAACCCGCGCCGCCATTGCACGCTGGCAGGAGGAACACGGCTACCCTACGACCGGCTTCCTCAACGCTCCCCAGCACAAGGTACTAACGGACGCCGCGGCAGAGGCTGGCAAATCTGCCCATCAAAATCGTCGGCGCGCTGCGAGCGTTTCTCGCCATTCGCGCGGTGTTGGCGGTCCAATCGGCGCGATGGGCGGCGCGGTGCGCGGCGTAGTAGGGGGTGTGGTGGGCGTATTCCGCAGGTGACTCGTCCAGCCTCAAGATAGTTGACACCAGTACCATCACAGGCGGCTCTCCGGCGCCGTGGCGTCAGGATGCCCAATAGGCTCACCCGGACGCCGACCATCGGAATGTTCAGCGCCGGCAGCATGATATTGCCGCTATAGGCCGGGGCAATCTTCCCCAGCGTCTGTTTTTTGTTCTTGTGGGTTGGCCATGGCGATTGAGGTCGGACCTCGTCAATGCCTTTTGACGTGCCTGCCCGTTGTGGCAGGGCTTCCGCCGGGCCGGACGCCATTCTGCCCTGCGTATTGAGGCTGGCGCTGGCCCGGAAGTCCGGCTAATGCACTTCTCGACCGAGCGAGATTTGGCGAGATTTTTGGAAAATGGCCGATACGATCCAGGAAGTGCTGCAAGCCTTTGCCAAGGGTGAGCTCGTCGTCGTCACCGACGATGACGATCGCGAGGGCGAGGGCGATCTGATCGTCGCGGCCTCGCTCTGTACCGCCGAAAAAATGGCATTCATTATCCGCCATACCTCCGGCATCGTCTGCGCGCCGATCACCACCGACGACGCCCGCCGGCTGCGGCTCGACCCGATGGTGGCGCATAACGAGTCCAACCACACCACCGCCTTCACGGTTTCGATCGACTACAAGCCGGACGGCGGCACCGGCATTTCGGCGGAGGAGCGCGCCTCCTGCTGCCGCGCGCTCGCCAATCCCAACGCCGGCGCCAATGATTTCGCCCGGCCCGGCCACATCTTCCCGCTGATCGCCCGCGACGGCGGCGTGCTGCTGCGTTCCGGCCATACCGAAGCGGCGGTCGATCTGTGCAAGCTCTCCGGGCTGCCGCCGGTCGGCGTCATCTCCGAGTTGATGAACGACGACGGCACCGTGATGAAGGGCGAGCAGGTGGCGCGCTTCGCCGCCAAGCACAGGCTCAAGCACGTCACGATCGCTGACATGATCGCCTATCGCCAGGCGCGCGAAAAGCTGATCGAGCGCGTCGCGACCTTCACCACCGACAGCCCGATCGGCCCGCTGCAGGGCTACGCCTATCGCTCGCCCTTCGACGAGATCGCGCATGCCGCCTTCGTCTATAACGGCATCGGCGACGGCAAGAACGTGCTGACGCGGCTGCACAAGCCGAACATCGTCAAGGATCTCTTCACCGGCCAGGCGCGCATGCAGATCGTGCTCGACCACTTCCAGAAGGCCGGCCGCGGCGTGCTGGTCTATCTGCGCGACGGCGCGGCCGGGGTTCCGGTCCAGCCGGTCGGCGAACAGAAAACCGCGGAGGCCGATCGCAACCGGCAATGGCGTGAAGTCGGCGTCGGTGCCCAGATATTGCGCGATCTCGGCATCACCTCGATCGTCAACCTCACGTCCTCTGTGCATGACTACAAGGGACTATCCGGTTTCGGCATCGAGATCGTCGCCAACGAAAAGCTGGACTGATGCGTTGTCATTCCGGGATGGTGCGCTGGTGTGCGCACCAAGGAATCTCGAGATTCTCGGGTTCGTGCTGCCCGCGCCCCGGAATGACAAGGGTGAGAGATGTCACCCAATCCATTTGCGCTTCCGCCGATAGCGCATTAATTTGGCGGCAATTTATCTGAGGACAGTGATGCGAAAGGGATTTTCATGAGCGTGCGCCCTCAAGCCAAGGACAAGCCGGCAGCGGCTTCCTTCCAGTGGGATGATCCGTTCCTGCTCGACGAGCAGCTCACCGAAGATGAGCGCATGATACGCGACACCGCGCGCGCCTATGCGCAGGACAAGCTCCTGCCGCGTATCGTCAAGGCCTATATGGAAGAGAAGACCGATCGCGAGATCTTCAACGAGATGGGCGAGCTCGGCCTGATCGGAATCACGCTGCCCGAAGAATATGGCTGCGCCAATGCGAGCTACGTTGCCTATGGCCTGGTGGCGCGCGAGATCGAGCGGGTCGATTCCGGCTATCGTTCGATGAACTCGGTGCAGTCCTCGCTGGTGATGTACCCGATCTACGCCTACGGCGACGAGAACCAGCGCAAGAAATACCTGCCCAAGCTCGCGACCGGCGAGTGGGTCGGCTGCTTCGGCCTGACCGAGCCGGACGCCGGTTCCGACCCCGGCGGCATGAAGACCCGCGCCGAGAAGGTCTCCGACGGCTACAAGCTGACCGGCGCCAAGATGTGGATTTCCAACGCCCCGATCGCCGACGTCTTCGTCGTCTGGGCCAAGTCCGCCGCGCATGACAACCAGATCCGCGGTTTTGTCCTCGAGAAGGGCATGAAGGGCCTGTCGGCCCCGAAGGTCGGCGGCAAGCTTTCGCTGCGCGCCTCGATCACCGGCGAAATCGTGATGGACGGCGTGGTGGTGCCGGAGGACGCGCTGCTGCCCAACGTCTCGGGCCTGAAGGGCCCGTTCGGCTGCCTCAACCGCGCCCGCTACGGCATTTCCTGGGGCGCGATGGGCGCGGCCGAGGACTGCATGCACCGTGCGCGGCAGTACACGCTCGACCGCAAGCAGTTCGGCCGTCCGCTGGCGGCAACGCAGCTCGTGCAGAAGAAACTCGCCGACATGGAGACCGAAATCGCGCTCGGGCTGCAGGCCTCGCTGCGCGTCGGCCGCCTGATGGACGAGGGCAAATTTGCGCCGGAGATGATCTCGATCGTCAAGCGCAACAATTGCGGCAAGGCGCTCGACATCGCGCGCGTGTCGCGCGACATGCACGGCGGCAACGGCATCCAGATCGAGTATCACGTGATGCGCCACGCCGCGAATTTGGAAACCGTGAACACCTATGAAGGCGCCCACGATGTCCACGCCCTGATCCTGGGCCGGGCGATCACGGGGATCCAGGCGTTTTCGTAGTTCCACACGCCGTCATTCCGGGGCGCGCAAAGCGCGAACTATGGTACGCAATTGCGCACCTGAGAATCTCGGGCCGCATTCTTTTCCCTCATTTCGGGATTCCGGGTTCATCGCTGCGCGATGCCCCGGAATGACGGCAAGAAGAAAAAAATGGCCGACAACGACGACATCCCGTTCAACCGCGACTTCCCGCTGAAGCCCGGCGTCGCCGATGAAGCTCGGCCCGGCGTGCGGCGTGTCCTCTGCAACAATCCGAGCCCGTTCACCTTCACCGGCACGGTCAGCTACATCGTCGGCAAGGGCAACGTCGCGATCATCGACCCCGGCCCCGACAACGAGGCGCATGCAAAGGCGCTGCTCGATGCCGTGCGCGGCGAGACCGTGACGCATATTCTCGTCACCCACACCCATCGCGACCATTCGCCGAACACCGCGCGGATCAAGGCGGCGACTGGCGCCCCGGTCTATGCCGAGGGGCCGCACCGCGCCTCGCGGCCGCGCTTCGAGAGCGAGAAGCACAATCCGGAATCCGGTGCCGACCGCGATTTCAGGCCCGACATCGAGGTCAGTGACGGCGACGTCATCGAAGGGCAGGGCTGGGCGCTGGAGGCGGTTGCTACCCCCGGCCATACCGCCAATCATTTGGCGTTTGCGTGGCCCGAGCGGAAAATCAATTTCGTCGGCGATCACGTGATGGGCTGGTCGACCTCGATCGTGGCGCCGCCGGACGGCTCGATGATCGACTACATGGCCTCGCTGGCGCGGCTGGAAGCCCGCCAGGAGGATCTGTATTTCTCAGGCCATGGCCCGGAGATTCCGGAAGGGCCGCGTTATGTCCGCTTCCTGACCCGGCACCGCCAGGCCCGCGAAGCCTCGATCCTGCACCGCCTGGCCAAGGGCGAAGCCGACATCCCGACCATGGTGCGCGCCATTTATATCGGCATCGACCCGCGGCTGACCAACGCCGCCGGCTATTCCGTGCTGGCCCATCTGGAAGACCTGGTCGCCCGCGGCATCGTCGCTACCGACGGCGATCCGGTGATCGGCGGGACATATCGGCTGGCCTCCTGATCCCTGATTCAGCGCTCGCTCGCCGAGATGATCTTTCGCCAGGCCTCTGGCGTCAGCGAGTAGGGGCCGGTGGCGCCCGCATGAAACAGGCGGCACAGCGACGGTTTGATCAATGTCGCGAGCACCGCCAGCACAACCGGCAGCGCGGCAATCGGGTCGCCATCGACTGGCGTCAATTCCTCAACCGCATCCTTATAGTCGCCACGGCATCGCAGCGCGGCAATCAGCTCGCGCAGCACTGCGCCCCGCTGCCCGCATTCCGCCGCGCCCAGGACAGAGAGCAAAAGTTGGCGCGAGCGCGCGCCGCCTTGCCCTGCCGGCACCGCCGGGGGATGACCGCCCCGGGCCAGCTCGAGCATGGCGCCGACGAGATCGACGCCGGCGATGAATGCGTTGATCGGCTCGACCAGCCGCGGATTGACGTCGATGACGAGCGGTCCATCACCAGTGACGATGATATCCATCGAGATGGGCCCATGCCAGTCGAGCGCCTGCACCAGCCTCTGCAGATATTCTTCCAGCTTCGGAAGCCGAATGCTTTCCTTTACCGCTGCACCGCCGCCGATGCCCTCGATCACACGCAGATTGGCGTGATGGGCAACGAGCCGGCCGTGATCGGCGAGCGCCTGCACCATCGCAAACGGGCCCGAGGCTTGCGTCTGCACCAGCAACTCCTCCGTACCGAGCCCGAGCGCCGTAGCTGCGGTGACGAGTTCGTCCGCCGTGGTGGCGCGGCGGACGCCGGCGCTGGCGGTAGAGATCGGTCGCTTCACGAACACGGGAAACTGCCTGATCGCAGCAAGATCGTTGTTGCTGCGTACCGGGACCGAGGCGGGCTGCGGAATGTCGATCGCATGCAGGGTGCGCCAGGCCTCGATCTTGTCCTGCACGCGGCGCAGCGCGGCGAAATCCGGAACCACCGTCGCCACCTCGAGCCGGCTGCGCTGCGCCGACAGGACCGCCACCTGCTCCTGCGTCGGCAGCAGCACGTCGATGGCACGCAGCCTGGCGATGCGGTTTGCCGCCGCAAACCAGGCCATTGGATCGTCGGCAAAGCGCGGCACCCGATGCAGCGCGCGGACATGACGTGTGAAACGGGTGAGACAGAACGGCGTCGAGGACAGGATTTCAACGTGGTGACCAAGCGCGCCCAGCCGTGTCGCAACTTGGCGGGAGGTCAGACCGGAACCTTCGCTGAGGAGCACCCGCATGACATCATTCCGGATATCCCGGCTTCGCTCGCGTCCCGGGATGACGCTGACGCGTCACTTCTTCACCGTCTTCGCCTGCACCTTGGCCGGCGCCTGGGGTTTCTTCTGCGCCGGCTTGGCGTTGTCGACGGCTGTGTTGATGTCCTCGATCAGCTTGGAAACGCGCGCGGCGTTGCTGCCGAGATCGCTTTCGAAATAGCGCGAGGATGAGCGGATATCGACCCGCGATTCCTCGCCGTCGGGCGTGATGCGGATCGAGACGTCCTCGCGAAATCCCATGATCGGCGTCCGCGCCACCGCCTCGATGCGGCCGATGCGGCGCGGCAGCTGCGGCGGCCGCTCGTCGATGACAAGCCATTTGCGCTTGGTGACCAGCGCCAGCGCCACCTCATAGGCCCGCTGCGGCGGGACTTCGAGTTCCACCGTCTCGATGTCGGGGTAGGCGATCCGCTGCTGCTCGGCCGAATAGAGCCCGGCATAAACCGCGGAGTTGGTGCCGTCGCCGCTGCGCAGCCGCGCCAGCGCCTCGAAGCGCGGCGGATCGACCGGGTCGGTGGTGATGTCATGGATCGCCGGCAGCTTGCGGTACTGCAAGGCGAGGTAGGCGGGGTAGGCGAGCAGCACGGCATTGATCAGGAATGCCAGCAGGATCCGCCCCATGCCGCGCGAGCCGTTCTGCCAGATCGCCGCAAAGGCGGCGAGGCCGACCAGGATGGAAAGCACGGCGCACCCGAGGGCGCCGAAAAAGGTCGCCAGCGCCGGCTTCATCTCCAGGAAGCCGAAGCGGACGATGAGGATCGAGACGACGACCGCGACCACGGCGAAGACGGCGAGGTTACGCGACCAGGTGGCGAGGCTGGACACGGGCTCCGTTTGGTAGGGAGCGGAAAACCTTCGGGCCATCGGTCAAAATCTGCCGTGTTGGAGTCCGGCCGGGCGGGCGGGCCGGGTTGCAAACCCGCAGCTTGAGACCACGGCATGACGCGAATTTCAAGGTTTTGCACGCAATCTTCGCCGGTCAATCGTCGCGCCTGCGGCAACTCTGCGGGTTAACCATCCCTGTAAATTGATTATTAGTTGTGAATTGAAGTTGGTCCAACTTTCGTCTACCTCTTGCCGCCTGGTTGTCGTATTTGCCGCAATACGGGACTGTCCTGCACGGGACACCGGCGGACGCCAACCAATTGGGGAAACGGTGGGTGTCAGTCGGAAGCGCTGCAGGATGATCTCAACTCCTGGTCCTCGTTGCGGGCGGAGTCGCAAAAAAATTGCGGTTACGCTCACAGAGTTCTAGGATCGCATAGGGCGCAATCGGCATACGTCCGCGGGGCTGGCGGAAGGCCCCACGAGGGCGAGTGTTCAGTATGAGTGATGCAAAGCACGAAGGATATGTCGGCCCGAACGACCCGGCATATTATGCGCCGCGTGAGTTGAGGGAACGGGCAATCAGTGAGCAGGCGGAGCCGTTGCTCATGAAGAACGATGATGGCTGGCGTCCGCGTGTGGCGACGGAAGGACCGCCGTTGCAGCCGCTCGGCAAGCCTCGCCGTCAGGATTCCGAAATGTTCACCAAAGCCGTCGCTCAGGCGATGCAGGAGGCGAGGGACAACGTGCCCATCGAGGCGCCATCCGTGCTCCGCGACCTGTCGGGGCGGCGCGCATTGCTTCAGCAGGTGATCCGCTTTTCGATCGCGGTGGCGATCGCGGCCAGCATCGCGATGCTTCTCGTGATGGCCATTCCGTCGCCGCAACGCCCGGCCAACCAGGAAAATGCGTCGCTCTCGGCCGCCTGGCAGTCGGTGAAATCCTCGGTGCTGCCGACGCAGCAGCCGTCGCCGCAGCCGCGGCGCACGGCGACCCTGGCCGTGCAGGACGGCAGCGGGTTCACCAACGACCCGGTGCCGCTCGGGATTCACGTCGGTTCTCCGCCGCCTGATGCCTACGTATCCATCGCTGGACTGAGCGTCGGCGCCCGGCTGACGTCCGGCCGGCGTGTCGGTCCTGGCGAGTGGCGCGTGTCGGCGACCGAAATTTCCGGCGTATCGGTCATCCCGCCGGATGGTTTTAGCGGACAGATGCTGGTGACGGCCGAACTGCGCGACGGCAGCGGCGCCGCGCTCACGGGCACTTCGACGCGGCTGACCTGGGCGCCGGTGCCGGTCGCTGCAGCGCCGGTCGCGCCGCCGCCGGTCGTTGCCCCGCCGCCACCGGTTATTGCCCCGCCGGTCGCTGTCGTTGCCCCGCCGGCCGCCGTAGCGGCGCCCGTCGCCGTCGCCACGGCCGCACCTTCGGCGCCGGCCCTGGCCGCCGCACCGCGGGCGGAGGTCGTGCGCAGCCTCGATTCGAAGGAAATCGCCGCCCTGCTCAAGCGTGGACAGGATCTGCTCTCCGCCGGCGACGTCCAGTCGGCCCGGCTGCTGCTGATGCGCGGCGCCGAGGCGCAAAATGCGCGTGCGGCGCTGCTGGTCGGGACTACCTACGATCCGGCCCGGCTCAAGCAGATCGGCGCCGATGGCCCGCTGGCGGATGTCGCACAGGCCCGCACGTGGTATCAGCGGGCCAAGGAATGGGGTGAGCCCGACGCCCAGCGACAACTCGACGCGCTGGCGTTCTCGCGCTGATTTTTGGACGGGCGCGCCGCGCGTGCCCGTCAATTTGCACCGATATTTCCGATCATGTGACCACGAGCGCTTGCCGTGAACGGCGACGCTTTTCGCGTGCTCAACCCAGACCGCTTGTCTGCGCGGCCATGAATTCGGTGAAGGCCTTGACGCGCGGGGTGCGGTGACGGCCGGGCACGGTCACGACGTGGACCGGAAACGGCTCGCTCAGATGGCTGTCCTCCAGCAGCGGCACCAGCGCGCCCTCCCGCAGCGCGCGTGCGACGATGAAATCCGCCAGCCGCGCTATGCCGAGCCCTGCCACCGCCGCATCGAGCAGCAGGTCGGCATTGTCGCTGGCAAGGGTGCCCGAGACGGCGAGCCGGTTGATGCCCTCGCTGGTGTGGAACGGCCATTGGTTGAACTGCCCGAAGCCGGTCAGCGTCAGGCAATTGTGCCGCAACAGATCGGCGGGCACGCGCGGCGAGCCGTGGGTCTCGAGGTAGCGCGGGCTGGCGCAGATCAGCCGCCTGGCGTCATGAAGCTTGCGCGCCACCAGCGTCGAGTCGCCGAGCCATCCGGAGCGGATGGCGATATCGACCTGCTCGGCAACCAGGTCGATCTGCCGGTCCGACAATAACAGCTCGACAGTGATGTCCGGATAGCGGGCGAGGAAGCTCGGCAGGGCGGGGCTGAGGATCTGCTTGGCATAGGTCGTTCCGACGCTGATCCGCAAATGGCCGCGCGGCGCCTGGCTGGCTGCCGTGACCTCGGCTTCCGCCGCCTCGATCGAGGCAAGGATCTCGCGGCTGCGGGCGACGAACAGTTCGCCTTCGGCTGTCAGCACCAGGCGGCGCGTGGTGCGGGTCAGCAGGCGGACGCCGAGCCGGTCCTCGATCCGGGTCACCAGCTTGGAGAGCGCTGAGGGCGTAACCCCGAGATCGTCCGCCGCCGCAGCAAAACTGCCGCGCTCGGTGACGCGGACAAAGGCATTCATGTCGGCAGAGGTACTATTCATGAATTCAATTCAGGAATGAAATGAAAGCTTAGCCGATTATTTCGCAGGAGGAAAGGAATAGCTTCCGGATCGCCAGGTCATGGAGATCGGACAAATGTCAGCACAAGAGGTTTGGAGTGGTGGGGCGGCGGGGCGTCCCGGCGATACCGTCCTGCGTCATCCCAACGGCAGTATC
>Ga0102590_1000270_pt1 | contig 132350 bp, 106 predicted proteins | sample AraplaMF_Col_mMF_FD_76859 | JGI IMG/M metagenome (GOLD analysis project Ga0102590, IMG submission 76859) | Arabidopsis root microbial communities from the University of North Carolina, USA - plate scrape MF_Col_mMF | ecosystem: Host-associated > Plants > Roots > Endosphere | place: USA... | reverse complement strand
CAGGTTGCCGCTTTGTACAAACTGGTAAGCAGGGTCAAAAGACGGTTGGTTCTGGGCCTGAAGCGCTGCCGGTATGGTCCCGGCCAGGGCGCAGTAGAGTAAAAGTTTCCGGAAGAACATAAAATAATGTGCTAATATGCTAATGTGCTGGTGAATATTGGCAGTACATCTGCACACCAAAGTACAAAAAAATTAATGTGCTGATATGTTAATATGCTGGTTTTTGTTACCTTATTTGCACATCAGTATATTAGCACATCAGCACATTAAAACAACATATACCAGCACATTAGCATATCAGCACATCAGCACATTAAACCTTCGGTGGCATCAGCTTATACACCACCGGTGTAACAACTCTCGAAAGCAGCGTGGAGCTGATCAGTCCACCAATTAACACAATAGCCAGCGGCGCAATCAGCGGGTTACTGGAAATGGCAATAGGTATTAAACCGCCAATGGCCGTTAAAGAAGTTAATACAATGGGTAAAAATCGTACCTCGCCGGCCTCACGGATGGCTTCTTCCAGCGATTTGCCCTGTGCCCGCAGCTGGTTGGTGAAATCTACCAGCAATATAGTGTTCTTCACTTCAATACCTGCCAGGGCTATCATACCAATAATGGCCACAAAAGAAAGCGAGTTGCCGGTAAGCCACAGCGACACAGCAGCGCCAACCATACCCAGGGGTATTACCGACAGTACAATGAGCGTGCTTTTGAACGTGCGGAATTCCAGGATCAGCACTGCTATGAACAGGAAGATGGTAACAATAATAATGCTCATAAAACCGCCGAACGAGTTGTTCCGTGATTCTACCTCACCGCCCATCTCGTAGCTGTAGCTGGCCGGCAGGGCCAGCTTATCCATTTTCCCTACTACATCCGTAATTACCCGGTCTACCAGGAAGCCTTTTTGCACAAAGGCTTTTACAGATACCACGCGCCGTTTTTCCTGGTGGTTAATATTCACCGGAGAAGTTTCCAGCGTAAGCTCCGCTACTTGTCCCAGCGGAAAAGGCTTGCCCTGCATATTGCTCACGTACAGGTTACGGAATACATCCAGCGTGGGGCGGCCTTCATGTGCGCGGGTAAGCAGGATGTCGTAGTCATTATCATTATTATCAGTGTACTTGCCTACGTTCAGGCCGGCAACGGCCAGCCGCACGGTACGGTCAATGTTCACAGAGGGAATGCCCAGCAGCTGCGCTTTTTCAGGTTGTATAGCTACCCGGATGTCGCTCTTTAACAGGCTCACCGGGTTATCAACATACATGGTACCGGGAGTGCGTTGCAGCATCATCTCCACTTTGCCGGCCAGCGCGCGCAGGGTATCCAGGTTCTCGCCAAACAGGCGCACCTCTACAGGCGCCGCTACCGGCGGCCCCTGCTCAAAGTTCTTCACTTCCACTTTGGCGCCGGGGTAGGGCGTCCATTGGTGACGCAGCTTTTCTATCAGCGCCAGCTTATCTGAGGGGTTGGTATGCTCATCCAGCTGCACAAAGATCTCTGCAAAATCGGTATGCTCATTTTCCTGTATCACGTTATAGTATATACGCGGATTGCCTTTTCCAACGTTGGTGGCAAAATATTTCACGGCCGGCTCTTTGCGCAGCACCGCTTCAATATCCTTTGCTACATTATTGGTGTACTGCAGGTTGGATTGCGGTGGTGCGGTAATATTGATCAGGAACTGTGGTTTTTCCGATGCGGGGAACAGGCCAAAGCCTACTACGCCAAACAGCATAATGGAGCTGCCAAAGATGATGACGGTGATCACAATGGTAAGCACCGGCCGTTGCAGGGCTTTATCCAGGAAACGGGCATAGCTGCCATGGATCAGGCGTTTGAGGCCGCGCATGAAAATGTTACCATCCGGGTGGCCGGTATGTTTGCGCAGCAGCTTGCTGGCCAGGAAAGGAATGATGGTAAGCGATACTAACATAGACGCCAGTACGCTGAATATTACTGCCAGCGGCAGGCTGCGGATAAAATCTCCCGAACCTTCCGGCATAAACACCAGCGGCATAAAGGCAATGATCAGCGCTGCCGTACATCCGGCTACGGCCATGCCTATCTGCTTAGTGGCCATTAAGGTTGCTTCCAGCGCCGTATGCCCTTCCAGCAGCCAGCGTTCAATATTTTCTACCACCACAATACTATCATCTACCAAAAGCCCCAGCGCCACTACCAGGCCTACAATACTTAGCTGGTTCAGGTTATAACCGAACAATTGCAGCAAAATAATACCTATGGCCAGCGATAACGGAATAGAGATCATTACGATCAGTGAAGGCCGGAAACCCAGTGGCAGTAAGGTAATGGCCACCAGGAGGATAGCGATCAGGAAATCACCTCCCAGGCTGCTCAAGCGCCGGTTCACATTACTGGCCTGGTCAAAGTTCTGCACCAGGTCTATATTCTTAGGCAGCGTTTTTTTGAACTTTTCTATAACCGGCTTATAAACTTTTTGCGTTTTGCTGATGTTCTCACCCTCTTTCTGTGCAGCCGTTACAAATATGCAGCGGAAGCCGTTCAGGCGCGTTTGGTAAGTCGCATCTTCATAGCCGTAATATACATTGGCAATATCTTTCAGGAAAAGGTTACGCCCGTTGGAAGTGTACACAATAGTGTTCTTCACCTCTTCCATAGTATGATAGTTACCGCTTGTTTTTATGTTAAAGATGCGGTTACCGGCATCAATGCTGCCACCGGGAATGTTGATGGTTTCATTCTGCAGGCTGTTGATCACGTTAGCAATAGGTAGGTTCAGCTGCGCCAGCTTTTCCAGGTCCAGCTCCACGCGTACCTGTTGTTCCGGCAGGCCAAAGATCTCTACATTTTTCAGGGGCTGTAGCTTTTCCAGCTCATCCTGCAGGTTTTCTGCATAGTATTTCAGCTTGTCACGGGGCGCATTTTCAGAGATCAGCGCCAGCTGCACAATATTCACATCAGAGGGTTGCTGTTTTTTAATGTCAATGCTGATGTTGTCCTGCGGCAGATCGCGGCGTTTATTATTCACCGTACGCACAATTTCCTGGTACTTATTATCCACGTTGCTGCTGTACTTATATTCGACACGCAGTACGGCCAGCCCGTCGCTGATGGTAGTGCGGATGCGTTTAATATCTTCCAGCCCGTATATTTCTTTTTCCAGGGGATCTACCACCAGTTCCTCCATATCCTTGGGGCTGGTGCCGGGATACACCACTATCACTGTATAGGCAGGGGAGTGCATTTCCGGGTCTTCTGAGCGGGGCATGTTCAGCAGGGTAACAACACCCAGCACAATGATCATGATAAAGATCACCAGCGTGAACTGGTAATTTTTTACCGCATAATCTGATATTTTCATGTTGGTAGTTTGAATAATTAAATTGAGTAAGCTCAAAGCATAAAGCAAAAGGCAAAAAGCAGAAAGGATAAAGCAAAAAACATCCGCACATTACCTAAACCAGCACATAAGCATATCAGCACATTAGCACATTCTCCCATCTGCACATCTGCATATTTGCACATCCGCACATCCTGCTTGCTACCTTTTACTTCGTAGTACGAATGCTGCTTCCATCCGTCAAATAAGCGCTTCCTGAAATGATCAGGCTCTGCGCGCCTTCCAGCCCTTCGCTAATGATCACTTTATCTTTTTCCATACCGGCAACGCGCACCTTTACTTTTTTAGCAGTTTTACCATCGTTGGTTATAAACACATACCCGCTGCCGCCATCGCCGTCCAGCAGGGCATCATAGGGAATGGCCCAGGGACCGTTGGCGCTGATGTTCGTATTATTGCTGTTATGCGGGTGTATCACGGCTTTGCCGAACATGCCAAAGGCGATAGCCGCTGGTTTCTCACCCGTTAAATGAATATCTATCTGGAACGAGCTGGTGGCAGGATCTATACCCTCGCCCTTGCGGGATACCGTGCCATGAAAGGTTTTACCGGGCACGGATTCTACTTCTACATCGGCGCTGTCCTGCAGATGGATGGCCGCCCATTCCTTATTGCTTACAGATACCCGCAGCATCCAGTTGCCGGATTGTGCACCGTTGGTTTGCAGCACCGCGGTGCCGGATTTTACCTGTTGTCCTTCGCTGGCCAGCTTGCGCAGCACATAACCATTACGCGGTGCGGTGATTACAGAGTGGCTGCGGTTGAACTGTGCGGTGCGCAGCTGTTGCTGTGCAATGTCCAAAGCGGTTTTGGCATTCTGCAATTGTTCCAGGGTGGCTACGCTGTCTTTGTACAGATTATTGGCGCGTTGATGATCGCGCTGGGCCTTTTCATATGCCAGCTGCGCCTGTTGTACCTGTGCATCAATTTCAGTAGGGTTCAGCGTTGCTACGGTTTGGCCCTGGCGGATGGCGTCTCCTTCTTTTACAAGGATACGTTGTATGATCCCGTCGGTTTTAAAAGACAGCAGCACTTCATCATCGGTAGTGAACTGCCCGGATACCGGGATGTTAACGTTGCGTGCTTCTGCATTCAGCGACTGCAGCTCCACCGGTATCACCGTGGTGTTAGGTATTTCAGAAGCAGTAGTGGGACTGCCACAGGAGCTGAACAGTGCAGCGCCGGCTATCAGCAGCAGTATGGCATGGAACGGTTTCATATAAAGTAAAGTTTATTGTTATCGTTATTGGTATTGATATTAGTATTAGTATAGCTATACAATCCTGCAAACACAAATCTCCGCTGCATTCAATTCGTAATTACTCATATCATAATTACTTTCAATGGTATTCGTGCACCGCTTGGCGGGGTCGTAATTGAATAATTCGTAATTAGCGCAGCGGATAGCTGGCCTCCGCCCGCTCAATCTCCGCCTGCGCCACTTGTACGCCCGCATACGCCTGCAAAGATTCCAGCCGGGCATTGGTGAGCTGCTGCTGCGCATCCAGCAGCTCTATGTATAACAGCTGTCCCTCTTTATATACCTTCAGCTGATCGCGGTAATATTTTTCAGCTAATTGCAGCTGGATCTGCGCGCTGTTATAATTGCTTTGTGCAGTGCGGTAGTTATTGGAGGCAGTGTTCAGCTCCAGCTGTAACGACTGTGCCGTTTCATCATACGCAGCCTTTGCAGTAGCAGCATCCATGGCCGATTGTTTGGCGCGGTTACGCCGCTGCCCGCCGGTAAAAATGTTCCACTGCAGGTCAAGCCCCCAGATATAATAACGTGATGCACTGTTGAAGTTAAAGTTGTAAGCCTGTGAGCCCAGGTCCAGGAAGGTGCTGAGCTTGGGCACCAAAGTATTTTGCTGCATTTTCTGTTGCAGCAGCGCCATGCTGCGGGTTTTATCTATTTGCAGCAGCTCTTCCCGGCCGCTGATATCAGTACTTACGTTAACGGACGTACGCTCTGATACGGCCAGCGCTGCGCTGTCAATCAGCACACTGTCTGTTAAGGGCCGGTTCAGCAAAAAGTTAAAATAAGCGCGTGCGTTCTGCTGGTTGTTACGTGCAGCGGTAATGGCCGCCAGGGTTTTCTCCTGTTCTGTTTGCGAGCGGGTAAGCGCGGTGCTGTTCCGTACACCGTTCCGTAACATGCTCTGATTTACGCGGATGTTCTCCTGCACCAGCAGCAATGCATTGTTGTAAATATCCACCGCGCGTACTGCCTGGAAGTATTGATAGTAGGCCGATTTAATGTCTTTCACCAGCTGGCGTTTGTACACATTCACAGCTGCCTGCTGCCGGGTAATATCTTCCTGCCGGATCTTATTGGCATACCATATTTCTGAGTTGATCAGTGGGAGGGAGGTGCGCAGCTTGGCATCATAAAAGTTATCCGGACTTAATTGTACGGATGTGTTTTCAATGTTAGGAAATTTCTGCGAATTGGTAAGCTGGTTCAGTGTGGCATATACAGGGTTCATCAGGTCGCCGGTAGGTATGTCAATGGTACGGCCGCCACTGGCTTTGGTGTAAGTACCCAGCAGGCTTACCTGCGGCAGGTACATGCCCCTGGCTTCCTGCAGGGCGTACAACGATCTTTCCAGCTGAAAGTTCCGTTGCTGTAAGGCCTGGTTATGAGCAAAAGCATCCTGTATATACTGCTCCAGCGGCCCTGGTTGGGCTTTAGCGGGTGAGGCTGCCATACTAACCAGCACTATTAATATGACTGTTAGTAATCTTTTGATCTTCGTTGACATAATGAACACTGTTTAGTATATGGGCAAAAAAAAGGGAAGCCAATTCCCTCTTAGATTTTTATCATTTTTAAATATTCATCAAGGGTAACATCAATTGCACCCACAATCCCATCCTCTTCCATGTCCATCACCTTCAAACGGCAACGCACATTCAGCGATACCAGGCCATGTACCATAGCCCATATAGAAAGCGCCGCTACAGATCTATCCTTAAACTTTATCATTTTCTGGTCAATGGCCTGCTGTATCACCTCCAGTAAAAAGTTGAAACAACTAGCTCCGTTATCCCAGGCTTCGCTGCCATCTTCCCTTTCCAGCTTTTTCATGGGTGCGCGGATAATGAACATCAGATCATACAGGTCCGGTTGTTCCAGGCCAAACTGCACATATGCTTTGGCAATCTGCTCCAGTTTTTTCATCGGGCTTCTGCCGGTGGCTTTTTCCTTGAACGTCTCAAATAGCTGTTCAAAGGCCTGTGCCTGCAGATCGTACAGCAGCTCGTCCTTATCTTTATAATACAGGTATATGGTAGCAGGACTATACTCTATTTTTTCAGCAATGTTGCGGATGGAGGTTTTTTCATAACCCACTTCCAGGAACATGCGCATAGATGCCTCCATGATCAGCCGTTTCATTTCCAGCTTTTCCCTTTCCTTTCTGTCTGCGATGCCCATGTTAATTTGTTTACGATGCAAACTTACTGAACGGTGTTCAGTAAACCAAATAAATTTTCATACAATAATATTTACCTTCATTCGTCTTTAAACCGTCAGGCCATTCAACTATCAATAATAAAGGAAACTAACCACTATGACACACACCATCCTCGGCGCCGGCGGCGTCATTGCCACAGAGTTAACAAAAGAGCTGCTAAAGAACGGACAATCTGTAAAGCTGGTAAGCCGTCAGCCCAAAGCCCTCTCTGCAAAAACAGATATAGCTGCGGCAGACCTTACCAATTATGAACAAACCAAAGCCGCCGTAAGCGGATCAAACGTAGTATACCTGTGTGCCGGCCTGGTGTATGACCGTAAGGTGTGGGCGGCCTCCTGGCCTAAGGTGATGCAGAATGCCATAGATGCCTGCAAAGCTGCCAACGCCCGCCTCATCTTCTTTGATAATGTGTATATGTATGGCCTGGTGAACGGGCCTATGACAGAGGATACGCCCTATAACCCCATCAGCAAAAAGGGCGAGATCCGCGCGCAGATAGCCAACCGCTTAATGAATGAAGTAAAAGCAGGCAACCTGCAGGCCAGCATTGCACGATCCGCGGATTTTTACGGTCCTGGCGCCGATACCACAGGCATTCTTAACAACCTGCTCATCAACAATATGCTGAAAGGTAAAAAAGGAATGTGGCTGGGTAATGACGAGCTGCCTCACAGTTACACCTACACGCCGGATGCCGGCAAAGGCATGTACCTGCTGGGCCAAACACTGGCCAGCGATAACCAGGTATGGCATTTGCCCACTTATAATCCCGCCCTTACCGGTAAACAGTATGCAGCGCTGATAGCAGAGCAGCTGCAGGTAAAACCGGCTTATTCAAAGCTGGGCAGCTTTATGGTGAAGATGGCCGGCGTTTTTAATACTACTATTGGCGAGCTGCATGAAATGCTGTACCAGAATAATCACCCGTACATCTTTGATTCAAACAAGTTCAATGATTATTTTAACTACCAGCCAAGCACCTACGAAAAAGGGATTGAAGCTACCATTGCCGCCGCTAAGCAATAATAAAAAAACCACCCAGGAATGGGCGGTTTTATAACTTTGCCTAGAATTTACACTACAATTTGTTGTGGCGCAAGATTACGATTGTTAGCGGGATTAAGGCCCTAATCAGATGTTAATGAAAGGGAGAGGCCAAAATTTTTTTTGAAGATTTCAATCCCGCCTGTATCTTTGCACCAGTTCTTTACGATCACTTATCAAGAAAGGCAGAGGGAAATGGCCCTGCGAAGCCTTAGCAACCAGCCACCGTTCACACGGTGAGCAAGGTGCTACATCCATCCCGATCATATCGGGAAAGATAAGCCCAGTACTAAGTTTACTTTAAGGTTTTGTACAATAAAGAGAAACTCACCTGGCTATCAGGTGAGTTTTTTTGTTTTATGGCAATCCCATAAACCGGCCTCCCGTAAACTGGCGCCCACCTGTCTTGCTCACCTTTCTTGATAAGTATTGTTTAACGTTCTGTGCTACAGAACAGCGTATGGCCTTTGCCCGATCTGCTTCGGTGTCAGGCGCAAATGCACAAACGCCCGGTCCATCCCATTGATGTCAAGGTCCCAATGCCCGGCACCACAGTAGCACTAAAACCCAATCAAGGTACCACCCCGCAACCGGGCGGTATCCGGTTGCGGTCCCCTTTTTGTGTTCCTTTTTGGGGAGGCAAAAAGGAACGAAGAAAAAATAATTTTTAAACAAAAAAAGAAACATGAGCACAATCACTCAATTAATCCACTCCATCCCCGTAGACGAATTAACCGGCGCTATCGCCGTCCCGATCTATCAAACCTCCACCTTCGTGCAGGAAGCACCCGGCGTGAACAAAGGTTTTGACTACGCCCGTACCAATAATCCTACGCGCCAAACACTGGAAAACATTGTAGCACAGCTGGAAGGCGGGGAAACCGGCATTGCCTTTTCCAGCGGCCTGGCCGCTATTGACGCTATCTTAAAGCTGCTGCAGGCGGGCGATGAGATCGTAGCAGTAGATGATATTTATGGCGGCGCTTTCCGTTTATTCAGCAAGGTGTATGAGAAGTTTGGTATTAAAGTGCATTATGTAGATACCGCTGATCTGCAGGCCGTAGTAAATGCCATTACGCCCGCCACCCGCTTGATATGGCTGGAAACGCCCACCAATCCTACCTTAAAGATCTCCGACATCAGCGCCATAGCCGCCATCGCAAAAGCGCATCAGTGCTGGTTATGTGTGGATAATACCTTTGCCTCGCCGGTGCTGCAGCAACCGCTGTTACAAGGTGCAGATATAGTAGTGCACAGCGCCACCAAGTATTTAGGCGGCCATAGCGATCTGATTGCCGGGGTGGTAGTAACGCGCAATAAAACCCTGGGCGCAGAAATTAAGTTCTACCAGAATGCCTGTGGCGCTATTCTTTCACCGTTCGATAGCTTTTTGCTGATACGGGGTATTGAAACCCTGCACCTGCGCGTAAAACAGCATTGCGCCAATGCCCTGGCCATAGCGGAATACCTGGAGCAGCACCCCGCGGTAGACAGAGTATTTTACCCCGGCCTTTCATCACACCCCGGCCATGCCCTTGCAAAAAAACAGCAGAAAGGTTTTGGCGGCATTGTATCCTTTACGTTAAAAGAAGATACGGACGAAGCAGCGCAGGCCTTTGTTACCAGCACCCATTACTTTAAGCTGGCCGAAAGCCTGGGCGGTATCAAAAGCCTGTTATGCCATCCCCCCAGCATGACGCATAAATCCATCCCCGACGAAAAACGCCGTGCCGCCGGTGTAGCCGACAGCCTGATCCGCCTGTCTGTAGGCCTGGAAGAATCAGACGACCTTATAGCCGACCTTGAGCAGGCTTTTAAAAGCGCAGAGAAAAAGCTACCTTCGGTGTTATCAACAAGTAACATCTTATGAACCTACGCCGCTATTTGGTATTGAACCTCCTGTTAGTTATTGTATACCATGTGAATGCGCAGCAGGCGCCTGCTGCCACCTCCCGTAGTATAGTGCTGAAGAACATTACGTTAATAGACGGTACCGGCGCTGCCCCTAAAAAGAAGGTAAGCCTGGTGCTGGAAGGCGATCGTATAACAAAGATCCTGGCCCCCGGCGCCCCGGCGCCGGCTAATGCGCGGGTAATAGATGGTACCGGTAAAACGGTGATGCCGTCAATGGTGAACGGGCATGGGCATCTGGGCCTGCTTAAAGGCAACAAGGCAGGGCCGGAGAACTATTCACAGAGCAACATTATCCGCCAGCTAAAAAAATATGAATCCTTTGGCGTTAGCCAGGTATTAAGTTTGGGTACAGACAGGGAGATCATTTTCCCGCTGCGCAATGCCTCACAGCATGGACAGCTGCCCGGCGCTACTTTTTATACTGCAGGCTATGGCTTAGCCGCTAAAGACGGCACCCCGCCCGCCACCTTTGCCGACAAAGCTTTACGCCCCCAAACGCCGGAAGAAGCCGTGAAAGCTATTCAGCAGCTGGCCGCCCTGAAAGTAGATTTTGTGAAGATGTGGGTAGATGGCGACAGCAGCCAGCCAAGGCTGCAGCCCGCTGTGTATGAAGCCGCCATTGCCGAAGCGCATAAGCAGGGTTTACGTGTAGCCGCACACGTATATTACCTGGAAGATGCCCGCCGCCTGGTAGCCGCCGGCCTGGATGTGCTGGCGCACAGCATCCGCGATAAGGAAGTGGATGCAGCCATTATCAACGACATTAAAGCCAAAGGCACCTATTACATACCCACCCTGTGCATTGATGATTACAACTTCGTATATGCCGATCAACCTGAATGGCTAAACGATTCCTTGTTTAAAGCCTCCCTGGAACCCGGCGTGTGGGAAATGCTGATCAGCGCCGATTATAAAAAACAGCAGCAGGATGATCCTAACCGGCAAAAGAAAATGAACGCCTTTCATACTGCGCAGCGTAACCTGCACAAGCTGGACAGCGCAGGCGTAAAGATCGTAATGGGTACCGATTCCGGCGCACAACCCGTGCGTGCCCAGGGCTTTTCCGAACACCTGGAGCTGCAGCTGATGACGGAAGCCGGTATGAACCCTTTGAAAGTGCTGACCGCCGCCACCCGCAATGGTGCACAAATGCTGCACATTGATGGCGATTACGGTACCCTGCAGCCTGGCAAAAAGGCCGACTTTATTGTACTCAGCGGCGACCCCTCACAGGACATCCGCAATACCCGTAAAATAGTGGAAGTATGGAGAGGTGGTAAAAAGCTGGCTAAGTAACCGCTGGTTTCACCTTCATAAAACGGGCTACCATCATCGCCGCCACCGTATCGCCGGTAGCATTCAGCAGGGTGGCCATCGGGTCTACCAGCGTACCTATGATCATGGCCGGGGGTAAGGCTTCCGGCGGAAATCCGTACACAGATACCATTAACAGCTCGCCGATATATGCGCCGTTGGGTACGCCGCCTTCTACCATGCTTACTATAACGGTGATGCCTAGTGCTAAAAGTATAGTATCTGCCCCGCTAAGCGAGCGGCCGAACATGGCAAACACCACGGCTATTTTCACAATGGAGGAAACGCTGGACCCATCCTTATGCAGCGTACCGCCCAGCGGTATCACAATATTGCTGATGTGGTCCGGAACCCCCATTTTTTTAGCCGCATCCAGGTTAGCCGGAATAGTGGCTATGCTGCTGCAGGTGCCCACCGCTGTAAGGGAAGGCACCACGTTATTTTTCCAGTATTTTTTAATACCGGCAATACCGCCCGAAATAAACGCATATACGCTGAACAGCACCACAAAATAGAACAGGCAAAAACCATAATACAGCGCCATGGACCGTGCATATAGCCCAAAAAGCTGCGGACCCAGGATGCCCACCTGGTAAGCAAAATAAGCGCCGAGGCCAATGGGCCCCAACTTCATGATAAGAATAATAAGGCTTTTCATCACCTCATTACCGCTGTTCAGGAAACGGCGGAAAGGTTCGCCCGCATCGCCGGCCCTTAGCACAGCAAAACCTATCATCACAGAAAATATGATCAGCGGCAGCATGCTTTTGCGCGATAGCAGCTCAAAGAACTCATTGGTAGTTAGCAGGGCCGTGATCTGCTCACCTAAGCTTAACGCCTGTATGTTTTCCGTAACACCCGCTTGTGGGGTCACCTGCTGGTGAATAGGGAAGATCCAGATGGCCACAATGGTCAGGAAAGCAGCTACCAGCACCGTACCCACAAATACCATTACCATCACAGACATTACGCGGCCCAGCTTCTGGGTACGGTCCACATTGGCAATGGCCGATGCAATGGCAAAGAACACCAGCGGTATCACCGCGGTAAATAACAGGTTCAGGAAAATATCGCCAATGGGCTTCAGCACCGATACACGCGGCCCCAGCACTAATCCCAGTACACTGCCGGCAATAATACCCGCCAGTAGCCATATAATATTGCCGTAGTTTTTGAGAAAAGCACCCATTAATTTTAGATTTACGATTTTAGATTTTAGATTTGATAGCCGGGATACGCATTCGCCACGATCCAAATCTAAACTGTAAAATCGTAAATCCGAAATCATATGATTCCACAATCTGATCGCAGAAACTTTTTGAAGAAAGCCGCTATAGGCAGCGTGATGGCCATGAGCTTACAGGAAATTGTAACATCCGCAATGGCTGCAGAACGCCGTAATGCACCTTCTGCCGCTAAAATTGAGCTGAAGAAAAATGCCGTTATTCTTTTCCAGGGCGATTCCATTACCGATGTAGGCCGTAAACGCGATAGCACGAATGCAAATGATGCCGGCGCTTTGGGCCATGGGTACGCTTTCCTGGCCGCCGGTGCTTTACTGGAAAAGCATGCAGACAAAACCCTGCAGATCTATAATAAAGGGATCAGCGGTAATAAGGTATACCAGCTGGCGGAACGCTGGGATGCGGATTGCCTGGATCTTAAACCCGATGTGCTGAGCATCCTGATAGGCGTAAATGATTACTGGCATACCCTTACCGGCGGTTATACCGGCACTGTACAGAAATATCGCGATGATTATAAAGCATTGCTTACCCGCACCCGGGAAAAGCTGCCCAATGTGAAGTTCGTGATCGGTGAGCCCTTTGCCGTAAATGGTGTAAAAGCGGTTGATGATAAATGGTTCCCGGCGTTTAATGATTACCGTAAAGCGGCCCGCGAAATAGCCGACAGTTTTGGCGCTGTATTCATACCTTATCAAAGCATCTTTGACAAAGCGCAGAAAGTAGCCCCCGGTTCCTACTGGACAGGCGACGGCGTACACCCCAGCGTAGCCGGCGCCAGCTTAATGGCCACCGCCTGGAGGGAAGCGGTTAAATAAGCTTTAACGCTGAATGCTTAACGCTGAACGCTAAATGCAGGAAGCCAGCAAACATGCTTTTCCTGCAGAGCGATCTTAAGTGTCCGGCGTTTCGCATTCAGCATTTTTTCCCTACTTTTGTCCCGTGCATCGCGCTATCAGCATATTACTACTCACCATTTACTTGTGTAACACGACGGAACTGATCGAGCTCGTCAAGATCCCCGTGTTCTTTGCACACTTAAATGAGCACCGGGCCGAAAAACCCGGCACTTCTATATGGGGCTTTGTAGTAGAGCACTACTTCAGCGGCGATGTAAAGGACAAGGACTGGGAGCGCGATATGGAGCTGCCCTTCAAATCACATGAGCATGTAACCAATGCCAGCCCGGTACCGCCGCCTCCCTCACAACCACAATTAACAATCGCCACACAGCGCCAGGTAGTAGTGGTATATCCTGCTTATATCAACCGCTTTCACCCCCTTATTTACCATCCTGATATTTTCCAGCCTCCGAAGCCAATGTGCTGATGTGCAAATATGCAAATGTGCAGATCCGGCACATGTTGTACGCATATAACCATTAGCACATCACCTTAGCATTAATCTATTCATTTTCATTTATTCATCATAGCATTTGCAAACTGCAAATGAGTACTACTCATCTGCACATTTGCATATTTGCACATCTGCATATCTGCGGATATGCACATTGAACCATCATGCTTAACCATATTATTCATTTTTCGATCCGTTATAAACTGATCGTGGGTATTTGTATGCTGGCCCTCATGGGGTATGGCGTTTATGAAGTAACCCGGCTGCCCATTGATGCGGTGCCGGATATTACAGATAACCAGGTACAGGTAATTACGGTAAGCCCTTCGCTGGGGGCGCCGGATGTGGAACGCCTTATCTCATTTCCTATAGAGCAGGCCACCAGTAATATTCCGGGCCTGAAAAAAATGCGCAGCTTTTCCCGCTTCGGCCTGTCCGTAGTAACCATTGTATTTGACGATGATGTGGACATTTACTGGGTACGCCAGCAGGTAACGGAACGCCTGCAGCAGGTACAGGCGCAGATCCCGCAGGGCCTGGGCATGCCGGAGCTGGCGCCCGTTACAACCGGCCTGGGGGAAATATACCAGTACACGGTAAGGGCAAAAAAAGGCTATGAGGATAAATATGATCCCATGCAGCTGCGCACCATCCAGGACTGGATAGTGCGCCGGCAACTGCTGGGCGTAAAAGGTGTGGCAGATGTAAGCAGCTTTGGCGGCTACCTGAAACAATATGAAATAGCGGTAGTGCCGGAAAAGCTCAGCGCACAGGGTATTACCATCAATGATGTGTTTACCGCCGTGGAAAACAATAACCAGAACACCGGCGGCGCCTATATTGAAAAAGGGCCCATTGCCCTGTATATCCGCAGTGAAGGGCTGGTAGGCAGCCCGGACGATATCAGTAAGATCGTGATCAAACATACAAACAACGGCACGCCGCTGCTGATAAGGGATGTAGCAGAAGTACGTTTGGGCCATGCCACACGCTATGGCGCTATGACGTATAATGGTGAACGTGAGGTAGCCGGCGCCGTGGTAATGATGTTAAAAGGCGCTAACAGTAATGCCGTGATCCGCAATATCAAAGAGCGGGTAAAACAGATCCAGCAAAGTTTACCGGAAGGTGTGATCATAGATCCCTTCCTGGACCGTACCAAAATGGTGGAGAATGCCATCGGCACTGTAGAGCGCAACCTGCTGGAAGGCGCGCTGATAGTGGTATTCGTGCTGGTATTGTTCCTGGGCAATTTACGGGCAGGTTTACTGGTGGCATCAGTTATTCCATTATCCATGCTCATAGCCGTAATACTCATGAACATCTTTCACGTAAGCGGTAACCTTATGAGCCTGGGCGCGCTGGACTTTGGCCTTATTGTAGATGGCACGCTGATCATAGTAGAAGGTTGCATGTACCGCCTGCACCACTCCGATAAGGTAAAGCTCACACAGCCTGAAATGGACGGCCTGGTGCAGGAAACATCCGGCAGAATGCTGAATGCCGCCGTGTTCGGGGAGCTGATCATCCTCATTGTATACCTGCCGGTATTTGCATTATCCGGCATTGAGGGCAAAATGTTTAAACCGATGGCGCAAACCGTAACCTTTGCATTAATAGGCGCTTTCCTGTTATCATTAACATACGTGCCCATGATGAGCGCCCTGTTCCTGAGTAAAAAAATACCTGCTAAGGAAAGCTGGTCAGACCGGATGATGGATAAGCTCAGCACGCGTTACCAGCATGTATTGGCCCGGGCAATACAATATCCTAAAATGCTGATAGCTGCCGCCGTAGCCCTGCTGGTAGTGGCTTTGATAGTATTAAGCAGCATGGGGGGCGAGTTTATTCCCCAGCTGGAAGAAGGCGATTTTGCAGTAGAGACCCGGGTGCTCACCGGCAGTAACCTGAACACTTCTGTGAACGCAGTTTCCCAGGGCAGTAAAATATTACTGGAAAAATTCCCGGAAGTACAAAAAGTAGTAAGCAAAACCGGCAGCAGTGAGATCCCCACGGATCCCATGCCGCTGGATGCCAGCGATATGATGGTGATCCTGAAAGATAAAAAGGAATGGACCTCTGCCAGAACATTCAATGAGCTGGCAGAGAAAATGGGTAAGGCACTGGAAGATGTGCCCGGCGTTACTTTCGGCTTCCAGTACCCGGTGCAGATGCGCTTTAATGAGCTGATGACCGGCGCCCGCCAGGATGTGGTGTGTAAGGTCTATGGTGAGGACCTGGATACGCTGGCCCATATGGCCGGCAAATTGGGCGGCATTGTGCAAACCATTAAAGGTACCAGCGATCTTTATGTGGAGCAGGCCACCGGCATGCAGCAGATCGTGATCCGCTATAACCGCGATGCCATTGCGCAGTATGGCCTTAACATCAGCGACATTAACAAAACCGTGAATGCCGCATTTGCAGGGCAAAGCAGCGGGCTGGTATACGAAGGGGAAAAACGTTTTGACCTGGTGGTGCGGGTAAGCGGTACCCGGCGTACAGGTGTAGCGGATGTACAGCAGCTACTGATACCCACGGCCAACGGCACCCAGGTACCTTTAAGCCAGGTAGCGGTGGTAAGTATAGAAGAAGGCCCTAACCAGATCCAGCGGGAAGATGCGCAGCGCCGTATTATGGTAGGCTTTAACGTGCGTGGCCGCGATGTGCAGAGCATTGTGGAAGAGCTGCAGCAAAAGGTACAGCAGCGCATTACCTTACCACCGGGTTATCATGTTGTTTATGGCGGCGCATTTGAAAACCTGCAGGCCGCCAAACAGCGTTTGTCCATAGCCGTACCGGTAGCATTGCTGCTCATTTTATTTATGCTGTACCTGGCCTTTCACTCGTTTAAGCAAGGGCTGCTCATTTATTCGGCCATCCCCTTATCCGCCATTGGCGGTATACTGGCGCTGGCTATACGGGGCATGCCCTTCAGCATTTCTGCCGGCGTTGGCTTTATTGCATTATTTGGCGTAGCCGTGTTAAATGGTATTGTATTAATAGCAGAGTTCAACCGTCTAAAACAAACGGGTATTACAGATGTAAAACAGCTCATCTTGCAAGGCACCAAAATGCGTTTGCGGCCGGTGTTAATGACGGCCTCCGTGGCCTCCCTTGGCTTTTTGCCTATGGCGTTAAGCAATGGCGCCGGGGCAGAGGTACAGCGGCCTTTAGCCACCGTGGTAATAGGCGGCTTGCTGGTAGCCACTTTCCTTACGCTGTTTGTGCTGCCGGCTTTGTACCTGTTATTTGAAAAAGGCACGCATCCACGCCCGCCTAAAGCAGTAGTAGCAACAGCATTGCTGCCCTTACTATTATTATGTTTACCGGCTGCACAGGCGCAAACGCCCATCTCTTTACAGGCAGCCATTGATACCGCCGTGAAGAACAACCGCAGCCTCCGAACCGAGAAGCTGCAGGCCGGCTATCTGCAAAAGCTTAAAGGCAGCGGCTGGGATATAACACAAACCATGCTCACCGGCGACTATGGCCAAATTAACAGCGCCTACAACGATACAAAGTTCACCATCTCCCAAAGCATGAAATTCCCCACCATTTACACCCGGCAAAAAGCCTTGCTGGATGCTGAATGGAAGGGCGGGGTACTGAATGCAGCTGTAAAGGAAAAAGAGCTGCGGCAGCAGGTAACCACCGTATACTACAATATGCTGTATCTGCGGCAAAAGCAGCAGCTGTTAAGGTATATTGACAGCCTGTATGCAGCCTTCCTGGATAAGGCCGCCCTGCGCCTGAAGCTGGGAGAAAGTAATATAGTGGAAAAAGCCACGGCCACGGCTCAACGCGGGCAGGCAGGCCAGCAGCTCAACCAGGTATCGCAGGATTACAGCATTCTGCAATCCAGGCTAAAGCTGCTGCTGAATACCGCTGAAGATGTTGAACCGGACCAGGCCCCCTTAAAAATGGAATTGCCTGTTATTACAGATACCGCCGGCCTGTTACAGCACCCTTACCTGCAGCTGCTGGCGCAGCAGCAACAGATCAGCGCTATGCAATACGGTGTTGAAAAGGCCCGGCTGCTGCCCGATCTTTTAGTGGCCTACAACAATACCAGCATTAAAGGCACCGGGGCAGATGATAAGTATTATTCAGCCAGCACACGCTTTCAGTCCGTACAGGTAGGCATAGGCATTCCCATTTTCTTTGGCGCGCAAAAAGCCAGGATCAGCGCACAAAAGATAAATCAAACACTGGCAGAGAATATTTACCAGGCCGGAGTGCAAAACCTGCAGTCGCAGTATGACCAGGCGCTGAAGCAATACCACAAAGCTTTACAGGCCGTATCTTATTTTGAGGATACCGGCCTGCAGAATGCAGATACTGTTATACAGGGCGCCAATGACCAGTTCCTGAACGGGGAGATCAATTACCTGGAATGGGTGCTGCTTACCAACCAGGCAGTAGGCATCCGCAATGAATATATAGATGCGTTAAATAACCTGAACAGCGCTATTATTAACATCAATGCTTTAATGAACAGATAAGATGAAGAATACACAACTATATATATTGGCTTTAACATTCCTGCTGGCAGCCTGCGGGCAAAAGAAAGCAGCAGAAGAAAAAGCGCCGCAGGAAACGGCCGGCAACCTGGTACAGTTAACAGATGCACAGTTTAAGAACGCTGGCATTATTACCGCCAAACCGGAAAAACACCACATGGCCGAAGAGCTGCGGGTAAGCGGTAAAATTGATGTGCCGCCGCAGAACATCGTAAGCGTGAGCTTTCCCCTGGGCGGATACTTAAAATCCACCAACCTGCTGCCCGGTATGCATGTGAATAGGGGCGATATTATCGGTGTGCTGGAAGATCAGCAGTTTATCCAGCTGCAGCAGGATTATCTCACCTCCAAAGCCCGCCTGGGTTTCCTGGAAAAGGAATACGCACGCCAGCAGGCGCTGAACCAGAGTAAGGCCAGCAGCGATAAGCTGTTCCAGCAAACAGAGGCAGAGTATAAAAGCCAGCAGATCCTGTTACGGGGCCTGGATGAAAAGTTAAAGCTCATAGGGGTGAACGCTGCCCGCCTGAATGAGAGCTCCATTTCACGGCAGGTGAATATTTATGCGCCCATTAATGGTTTTGTAACCAAAGTGAACGTGAACATCGGCAAATATGTGAACCCGCCGGATGTGCTATTCGAGATCGTGAACCCGGACGATATACACCTGGGCCTTACCGTGTTTGAAAAAGATATCAACAAGCTGGCCATAGGGCAGGAGGTGCTGGCCTATACCAATGGCAATCCCGCTAAAAAGTACCGCTGTAAGATCATCCTGGTAGGCCAGGATGTTGAGCCGGACAGGAGCGTGCAGGTGCATTGCCATTTTGAAGATTATGACCGCTCCCTGATACCCGGCACTTTCATGAACGCTACCATAGAAACCACTGCCGATACTGCCTGGGCTTTACCGGAAGAAGCCATTGTACGCTACCAGAACCAGCAATATGTTTTTGTGCAAAAGGATCAGCGCATCTTTGAAATGCAGCCCGTGAAAACCGGCGCGCATGCCGGGGGCCTGGTAGCCATCATTTCAGAGGATGAGAACATAAGCCGGCAGGCCTTTGTAACCAAAGGCGCCTACTCCCTGTTAATGCAGCTCAAGAACATCAGTGAGGAGGAGGAGTAACAACAAACCTCTCCTATCCGCTAAAGACAGCGTTAAGCATTCAGCATTCAGCGTTCAGCCTTTTTTCTATTTTTGTGCCATGAAAGCATTTCTTTTCGACATGAACGGCACCATGATCAACGATATGGGCTATCATTTAGACGCCTGGTATAAGATCCTCACAGAAGATCTAGGCGCCAGCCTGGAACGGGAGGCCGTAAAAAAGCAGATGTATGGCAAGAACGATGAGCTGCTGATCCGCATCTTCGGCGAAGGACGTTTTACTGCAGATGAGATGGCGGAGCTTTCCGTAGAAAAGGAAAGGCGTTACCAGCAAACCTATAAGCCCCACCTGGAGCTTATAGCCGGCTTACCGGCGTTCCTGGAAAAGGCTTACCAACAGGGCATTCCAATGGCTATTGGCTCAGCCGCCATTACCTTTAACGTGGATTTTGTGCTGGATAACCTGAACCTGCGCCACTACTTTAAGGCCATTGTAAGCGCAGAAAGTGTGCAGATCAGCAAGCCCCACCCGGAAACCTTTTTACTGGCAGCCAGCCTTATAGGCGTGCAGCCAGCGGATTGTATTGTGTTTGAAGACGCGCCCAAAGGAGTGGAAGCCGCCGCCAATGCCGGCATGCGCTGCGTTGTGCTAACCACTATGCACACCCGTGATGAGTTTGAGGGCTATTCCAACATCATTGCCTTTGCAGATGATTATACCACGCTGGACGTGGATGCTTTATAAGTAGCTTCATGGCCCGGCAGGCCCCGAACAACCTGCCGGGCCTTATAACCCCTTCCCCGGCTGCTTTCCCGCTTACATTTTAACCGTTGCGTATATAATTTTAACCACCTTTTGCTTACCTTTAAAATTAATTGTATAGATGACATTTAATTTTATATCTTGCAACAGGAAATAGCCAGGCAAAAGGCCGGTTTAACCACCCGGAGGTAAAAAACTACCGGTCTGATGGTTTTTTAGCAGTTGTTTATAGAATATGAGCCGGGTGATATATATTAGCATAAACTAAACACCTGGGTGTATGACACGTTATTCCCGGCAAACTAGAATGCTGGTAGCCATAGACTGTATTATTTTTGGATTTGACGGGCAGGACCTGAAACTGTTGGTAATAAAACGTGGGTTTGAGCCGGAGAAAGGCAAATGGAGCCTGATGGGAGGTTTTGTACAGCCGGATGAAGGCTTTGAAGAAGCCGCCGCACGTACCCTGAAAGTGCTTACCGGCCTGGAAGGAGTGTACATGGAGCAGCTGATGGCCTTTGGCAGCCCTACCCGTGACATGATGGAGCGCACCATTTCTGTAGCTTATTTTGCGTTGATAGACATTAACACCTACAAGCAGCAGCTAAGCGAGGAATACCGCGCAGAATGGATCTCCCTGAAGAAATTGCCGAAACTGATCTTTGACCATGCCGACATGGTTGAGCAGGCACAGGCAAGATTAAGGTACAAGGCAGCCATTCACCCCATCCTGTTTGAGCTTTTACCCCAGAAGTTTACGATCCCGCAGTTACAGATCCTGTATGAAGCAGTATATGATACGGTGTTCGACAAGCGTAATTTTAGCAGGAAGGTATTGTCTACCGGATTGCTGGTAAAACAGAAAGACAAGGAAAGGGCCAGTTCCAAAAGAGGTGCGTTCTATTATAAGCTGGACAAAAGAAAGTACAGCGCCAAATTCCACGCGTTCCTCAACTTTGTGGCCGATCCGGGCAATTTGAAATAATAGATGGAGTACCCGTATAACCGGGCGTTATGAAAAGGTATCACCAGTTATTTATGGCTAATTTGCCACGTCGTCAGTAATCGTTAAGCGTTCAGCATTATGCGTTCGGCGTTCAGCATTCTAAATTTTTTTGTTCTTTTTAATAAATGTCACTACGACAATAAAAGAAATCAGTTTAATCTGGTATTATGAAAAATGATGTTTTTGTAATAGGGGTGGATTTTGGAACCGATTCTGTACGCGCACTGGTAGTAAATGCCCGCACAGGGCAGGAGGCCGGCAGCGCAGTGCATTATTATCCCCGCTGGAAACAGGGCCTGTACTGCGATGCAGCCCTGCAGCAATACCGGCAGCACCCCCTGGATTACCTGGAAGGCCTGGAGCAGAGCATTAAAGGGGCTTTACAGCAATGCCCCGCCGGTACCGCACAGCTGGTAAAAGGCATTTCTGTGGATACCACGGGCTCCACACCCGTAGCCGTAGATGCGCAGGGCACCCCCCTGGCACTATTACCCGGCTTTGAGGAGAACCCCAATGCCATGTTTGTATTATGGAAAGATCATACCGCTAATGAAGAAGCGGCCCTGATAAACGAAGTAGCCCACGCTAACGGAACGGATTATACGAAATACTGCGGCGGCATTTATAGCAGCGAATGGTTCTGGGCCAAGATCCTGCATGTGGTAAGAACAGATGCAGCCGTGCGCGAAAAAGCCGTTTCCTGGGTGGAGCATTGCGACTGGATCCCCGCGGTACTTACCGGCAATAATCAGGTAGCTACCTTATTGCGCGGCCGTTGCGCCGCCGGCCATAAAGCCATGTGGCACGCAGCCTGGGAAGGTTTACCTCCCGGTAGCTTTCTGCAAAAGCTGGACCCGCTGTTAGGCAAATACGATAAAATGTTTACAGATACCGTGGTGGCTACCGTACCCGCCGGTACCATCAGCGCTGAATGGGCTGCCCGCCTGGGTATCCCGGCAGATACCGTAATAGGCACCGGCGCCTTTGATGCGCACATGGGAGCCGTGGGAGCAGGGATACAGCCCTATGCGTTATGCCGCGTAATTGGCACCAGCACCTGCGATATATTAATGGCGCCCCTGGAAGAAGCAGGCCACCTGTTTGTAAAAGGTATTTGCGGGCAGGTAGATGGTTCCGTGGTGCCCGGCATGTTAGGCCTGGAGGCCGGCCAATCGGCCTACGGCGATGTATATGCCTGGCTGCGCCGCTTCATCATGCAGCCTTTATATGCTATCATGAAAGAAGAGGAGGAACAGCTGGCCATGGCAGAAAGCAAGCTGCTGGCATACCTGGCAGAACAGGCGCAGCAGCTTCCCTTAACACAAAATGATCCGCTGGCGCTCGACTGGTTCAATGGCCGCCGTACACCGGATGCCAACCATACCGTAACCAGCGCAGTAGTAGGCTTGCACCTGGGTATAGATGCGGTGCAAATGTTCCGCGCCCTGGTAGAAGCTACTGCCTTTGGCGCCCGCAGCATTGTAGAACGTTTTGTAAAGGAAGGCGTGCCCATTCACGAAGTGCTGGCTCTGGGCGGTGTATCCAAGAAATCAGGATATGCTATGCAGGTACTGGCCGATGTGCTGGACCGGCCCATTAAAATAGTACGCAGCGAGCATGCCTGCGCATTAGGCGCCGCCATGTTTGCCGCAGTTTGCGCCGGCATTTACCCGGATGTAACCGCTGCGCAGGAAGCTATGTCATCCGGCTTTGAACATACCTGGCACCCACAGCCGGAAAAAGTAAAGTATTACGCTAACCGGTATACGAAATTCCTGGAGCTGGGAGCCTTCACCGAAAAATTTTATGCATGAGCAGTAATCCGTATAAATCCATCAGGGAACAGGCTTATGAAGCAAATATGGCCCTGCCCCGCTTAGGGCTGGTGCTGTTCACCTTCGGGAATGTGAGCGTAGTGGACCGCGAAAAAGGTGTGTTTGCCATTAAGCCCAGCGGTGTGCCCTATGAGCTGTTAAAGCCCAAACAGATCGTAATAGTGGACTTTGATGCCAACGTAGTAGATGGTAAGCACCGTCCCTCATCCGATACTAAAACACATGCCGTGTTGTACAAACACTGGGAAAAAATAGGCGGTATTGTGCACACGCACTCCACCTACGCAACTGCCTGGGCACAGGCGCAGCGCGATATTCCCATCTTTGGCACCACGCATGCCGATCACCTGACCGTGGATGTGCCCTGCGCACCGCCCATGGCTGATGACATGATCAAAGGGAACTATGAATACGAAACCGGCTTCCAGATCATGAACTGCTTTAAGGATAAGAACCTGTCCTATGAAGAGGTGGAAATGATCCTGGTAGGCAATCATGCGCCCTTTACCTGGGGTAAGGATGCCGACAAGGCTGTGTATAACGCTGCCGTACTGGAAGAGGTGGCCCGCATGGCCCTGTTAACAGAACAGGCCAACCCGCAGGCCCCGCGCTTAAAGGATACGCTGATCCGTAAGCACTTTGAGCGTAAGCACGGACCAGACTCGTACTACGGGCAGGGTAAATAGTAATTGAAAATTGTTCGCTGTATTTGCGTTAAGCATTCAGCATTAAGCGTTCAGCTCATTCGTAATTAAAAAATACTACGTTCATGATAAACTTAAAGACCTTCGAAGTTTGGTTCATTACCGGTAGCCAGCACCTGTATGGAGAAGAAACATTAAAACAGGTAGCAGAACATGCGCAAACTATTGCCAAGTCATTGGATGGCGCAGCCAGCATTCCTGTTCGTATTGTATTTAAACCCGTGGTAAAAACCCCGGACGAAATATACCGTGTTTGCCAGGAAGCCAATACCACGGCTAACTGTATAGGCATTATTGCATGGATGCATACTTTCTCGCCTGCTAAAATGTGGATAGGCGGCCTCAAAGTATTACAACGTCCTTTACTGCACCTGCATACCCAGTTTAACCGCGATATTCCCTGGGGACAAATAGATATGGACTTCATGAACCTGAACCAGTCGGCTCATGGCGACAGGGAGTTTGGCTTTATGATGTCGCGCATGCGCATGAACCGCAAGGTGGTAGTAGGCCACTGGCAGGAGAGCAGTGTACAGGAAGAAATAGGTACCTGGCTGCGCGCCGCCGCCGGCTGGTACGACTGGCAGGGCGCCCGTTTTGCCCGTATTGGCGATAATATGCGCCAGGTAGCTGTAACGGAAGGTGATAAGGTAGAAGCTGAGCTGCAGTTCGGCTACTCCGTAAATGGATATGGAATAGGGGATGTAGTGGCCAAAGTAAAAGCGGTAAGTGATGCGGAAGTGGCCCACTTAGTGGCTGATTATGAACAAAGTTACCAGGTAGCAGCCTCCCTGCGCAAAGGCGGTGATCAGCATGCTTCCTTACAAACTGCCGCAAGAATAGAATTAGGCTTGCGTGCTTTCCTGGAAGAAGGTAACTTTAAAGGGTTTACTGATACCTTCGAGGACCTGCATGGTCTTGACCAGCTGCCCGGTATAGCCGTGCAGCGCCTGATGGCAGATGGTTATGGCTTTGGCGGGGAAGGCGACTGGAAGACATCGGCCCTGGTGCGCGCCATGAAAGTAATGGGCAGCGGCCTGCCGGGTGGTACCTCTTTTATGGAGGATTATACATACCACTTTGACCCGGATAACCGTTTAGTATTAGGTGCGCACATGCTGGAAATATGTGCCTCCATTGCTAACGGTAAGCCTTCCTGCGAAGTGCATCCCTTAGGTATCGGTGGAAAGGCCGACCCCGTGAGACTTGTATTTAATGTGGCTGAAGGCCCGGCCATTAACGCCTCTGTAATTGATATGGGTAACCGCTTCCGCCTGCTGGTGAATGAAGTGGAAGCAGTAAAACCGCAGCATGAGCTGCCCAAGCTGCCCGTAGCACGCGTGCTGTGGAAACCCCTGCCGGATATGAGCACCGCCTGCGCAGCCTGGATCCAGGCCGGCGGCGCACACCATACCTGCTACAGCCAGCACTTAACCGCTGCTCACATGCAGGACTTTGCAGACATGGCCGGTATTGAATATGTGCGTATCGACAAAGAAACAAAACTGTATCAGTTCAGGAATGAGCTGCGCTGGAACGAAGTATTTTATCAGATCAATAAACGATAAATATAAAATTAGTTGCTGATTAACCATCAGCCATTGATGACGTGGAATAACAAAAGGCCGGATTCTTCCGGCCTTTTTTTTATGGGGGTAGATATGGCAATTGTAGCAAAAGCCGGAAGAATCCGGCCTTTGTACATTTAAAAAACACTAAACAAATAGAACCGCTGTTATTGCTTACCGGTAGTGCGGTCCAGCTCAATCCTGGCAGAGAGGTAATCATATACCGCCTCCAGGTAGTTCAGCTGCGCCGTAGTTAAGGCCAGTTCAGCATCCGTTAATTCCAGTCTTGTTGTTACGCCTTTCTGATAGCGGTATTGCACAATTGTATAGCTCTCACTCGCAGTGGTCTGCACCTGTTGCTGCGTTTGCATTCTTTCAGAAGTTTCCTGTAAGTTGGCTACCACCTGCCGCACTTCCGTCTTCAGCTGCTCATAGGCATCCGTGATCTCAATACCCGATTGCTCATAAGAGAGCTTAGCCTGCCTGATCTTAGCCAGGTTGCTGCTGCCGCTGAATAAGGGTACCGTTACCTGTGCGCCTGCAAAAGATGCAGCCGGCCAGGAGGCGTTGGTGAAATCAAACTTACGCGCCTGTGTTTGCAGCTGGTACTGGCCTACCAAAGACACTACAGGTAGCCGTCTTGCTTTGGCCAGGGCAATACCCTGCTCACTGATCTGGCGGTTAATGTTCAGCTGCTGCAGGTCCGGGCGGTTAGCCTTTGCATCTTCATACACCGCAGTTTCCTGCGGTATCACAATCGCTTCCGGGTGCCGCAGCAGTGAATCCGTAAGGTTCACCTCCTGCAGGGAATCAATGCCTATGAGCGTGGTAAGCTGCAGCTTGCCTACTTCAATAGCTTTGTTCAGCCGCAGAATATCGGGCTCCAGGTTTTTAACACTGGTATATGCACGCAGCGTATCTACCCGTAAAGCCCGGCCCTGCGCAAGTAAGGAGCTGGCATCCTGCAGTGCTTTTTTATTGCGCTGCAGGCTTTCATACTGCAGCTTTAAACGTTGGTTCAGCACCAGTATGCCCAGGTAAGTACGTTTCACCGCAGCGCTTATATCTATCTCTTTAGTGGCATAGCTGCTGCGGCTGGCTTTTTCCTGCAGCTGCGCTTCGCGCTGGGAGGGCCTTGCGGCCGGATTGTATACCGGGTAGGAGGCAGAGAGCGCAGCAGAGAACTGATCGCGCCCGCCAAAACGGCTGTAGGGAACTTTATCCTTATCATTCGTTTCCCCTAAGCCAAAGAACACCGGCAGATCAAAATAATGCGCGTACTGCGCACCTATGCCCGCAGAGGGCAGCGACAGGCTGCGCGCCACTTTCCGCTGTTCCTGCGCCACGCTGATGTCAATGTTGGCCGCCTTTAGCTGGCGGTTATTCTTAATGGCCATGGATACTGCATCCTGTAACGATAAAGAGATCGTTTGTGCGTGAACGGTAGCACCGTACAGGAATAGACCGGCCGATAATAAAATACTATATGGAAAAAATGTTCTACTTGTCATAATGCATCGTTTGTATGTACAGCAACAGGGTGGCCGCCAGCATGCGCTAAGCCGGCAGACCCGTTAACATCCCGTAACGCTGGTTTAGCGGGCCGGGAGAAATATGAATAAACAGAGGGGATCACATACAGGGTAAGCACACCGGCGAAGATCAATCCACCCACTACCACAATACCCAGCGAGGTACGGCTGCCGGATGAATTACCCAGCGACAGCGCAATGGGCAATGCGCCAAAGATCATGGCCAGCGTGGTCATTAAAATGGGACGGAACCTGGATACCGCGGCATTCAGCACCGCCTCTCTTACCGTTTGCCCGGCCTGTTTATTATGGTTGGCAAACTCCACGATCAGGATCCCGTTCTTCGTGATCAAACCTATGAGCATAATGATACCGATCTCACTGAAGATGTTGATAGACTGCCCGGTGAGCCACAGGCTCAATAATGCGCCGGTTACCGCCATAGGCACCGTTAACAGGATGATGAACGGATCTATCAAACTTTCAAACTGTGCGGCCAGCACCAGGTAAATAAGAATGATGGCAAAGATGAAGGCAAAGAACAGGCTGGAGCTGCTTTCCGCATAATCGCGGCTTTGGCCTGCCAGGTCAGTGGAGAATCCTTTGGGCAATACCCTTGCAGTGATACCATCCAGCTCCTTGATTGCCTGGCCCAAGCTAACGCCGGGCGGCGGTGTGGCGGAAATAGTCACCGCGTATGACTGGTTGTAACGGTAAATAGCGGGAGGACTGATGCCTTCTTTTAAAGACACCAGGTTATCCAGCGATACCATGTCGTTGTTAGCCGCTTTTACAAACAGGGAACGCAGGTTCTCCGGTGTGGATCTTTCTTTACGGTCCAGCTGCCCGATCACTTCATACTGCCTATCGTTGTAAATAAAATATCCGTAACGGCGGCCGCTCAGCGCCAGCTGCAGCGTACGGCCAATTTCCTGGGTTGAGATGCCCAGCTGGGCGGCCCTTTGCCTGTCAATGGAAATACTGATCTCCGGACGGTTCACTTTAAAGTCAGGATCCTGGAAGCTGAGATTTTTGCTTTGATATACTTCGCCCATCAGCTTAGGCATAATGTTTATCAGCTGCTGCAGGTCCGGCGCTTTAATAACATACTGCACCGGCTGCGTAGTAGCAAAACCACCGATAGTGGGGATCTGTATGGGAATACATAATACATTGCGGAAGCGCCCCACAGCACCCATCAGCTTCTGGTACACCTGCGCCTGCGACAGGCCGCTTTTACGGTCTTTCGGGTCTTCCAGGAATATCCACTGGAAGCCGCCGTTCACAGGCTGCGCCAGGGTGCCTATGCTGGCTGCAATACCGGCATAGGTGCGGCTGTTGTTCAGGTCGGGGATAGAATCCGCTACGTAGTTACTGATCTCTTTCATAGTTGCTTCCATACTTTCATAGGAAGTGCCCTCCGGTGCAATCACTGCCAGGCCTATCATAGAGCGGTCTTCCAGCGGAGCCAGCTCTGAAGGCAGCTTGGGCGCCAGTACATAAGCAATGGCAAACGACAGCAGCAGCAATCCAAAACCTGCCCAGCGATAGCGGAAAAAGAAACGCAGTGAACGTTCGTACCCGTTGTTCAAACCAACAAACCAGGGTTCTGTTTTGCGGTATAACCAGCCATGTGTAGCGCCGGCTTTCAGCAGGTAAGCGCTCATCATGGGCGATAAGGTTAACGCCACAAATGCCGACACTAACACGGAACCTGCTACCACTATTGCAAACTCTTTGAACAAACGGCCGGTGATACCACCTAAGAATAAGATGGGCAGGAACACCGCTGCCAGCGTGATGGTGGTGGAGATCACCGCAAAGTATATTTCATTGGAGCCTGTGCGTGCGGCCTGCATCGGGTGCATGCCCTGTTCCACCTTACTGTAAATATTCTCCAATACCACAATGGCATCATCCACCACCAGGCCAATGGCCAGCACTAATCCTAACAGGGTTAATACATTAATGGAGAAGTTGCCCACGTACATAATAAAGAACGCGGAGATGATGGATACCGGGATGGCTACAATGGGAATAATGGTGCTGCGCCAGTCCCGCAGAAAAATGAAGATGATCAGTGTTACCAGCCCAAAAGCTATCATCAGTGTTTCCTCTACTTCTGATAAGGAGTTGCGCACCGGCACGGTAAAATCCTTACCTAAAGAGATCTGGTATTCTTTGGGCGCTGATTTTACAATTTCCTCAAAACGTTTTTTAAACTCATCCACAATAGCCAGGGAGTTGGCGCCACGCTGCGGCTGTACACCGGTACCTACCCCGTACAACGCAGTTTTGCCTTCCACTTCTATCATCGCCGTGCGTTCATTCTGTGATGACATTACTGCTGTACCTACATCCTGGAACCTTACGATGGCGCCATCCTTCTGGCTAATGATCATGTTATTGAAATCCGCTTCCGTCACTAATCTTCCCTGAGTGCGTAGCGTTACTTCCGTGTTTTGTCCCTCAATACGGCCGCTGGGCAGGTCCACGTTCTCACGCTGCAGCGCCGTTTGTATATCCGTAGGCGTTAGTCCGTATGCGGCCAGCTTCACAGGGTCCATACGTAAGCGCATGGAGCGTTTGCGGCCTGCATAGGAATCCACCAGGCGTACACCGGGAATGGATTGTAAACGTTCTTTAATGTTAATGTTTACAAAGTCTGTAATATCCTCCAGGCTTTTGGTAGCGCTTTTTACGGTCAGGAACACCAGGAACTCCGGTGGTCCGGATTTTTCCACTACAGTGGGTTCTATATCCGTCGGCAGCTGCTGCCTTGATTTGGAAACCTTATCCCGCACATCATTGGCAGCTGCTTCCAGGTCGGCGCTCAGGTTAAATTCTACGGTAATAATACTTACCTGTTCGCGTGATACGGACGACATAGCGCGGATGCCGTTGGCTTCCGCAATTGCCTCTTCCAGCGGCTTGGTCACCTGCGAGGCAATAATATCCGCGCTGGCGCCCGGGTACACGGTGGTAACTGTTACGATGGGAGAATCTGTTACCGGGTATTCCCGTGTGCCCAGGAAACTATAACCTACTATACCAAAAAGTATAAGCAGTACCGACATCACCCCGGCCAATACGGGCCTGGAGATGCTCATTTGTGAAATAGCACTCATAAAAAAAAGTTGTTAGAAATAAATTGAGAGAGGAGTGAAGGATGAAAGGCGAAGTAAGTTTGATGCTACGGTGATATTTTATTCGCCTTTCAACACATCACTTTATTTAACCGTAACCAGGTCCACGGCTGCACCGGGCGTAAGGCGCAGCAGGTTGCTGGTGATCACGGTATCACCGGCGGCTAATCCTTTTAAGATCTGTACATCGTAAGCGCCGCGTTGTCCTATCTGTACTTCTGTGAATTGAACGGTTTTGTTTTTAGATACATACACCGCGTATCCCTGTGAAGATGGCATCAGCGCCTGGCTGGGGATCTTCAGTGCATTATCTGCAGTGTGCAGGGAGAGTGTTAAACGTGCGCTTTGGCCCGGAACCAGCGTGTGCTGCGCGTTTGGAGCAATCGCTCTTATCAGCAGCGTGCGGGTTTGCGCATCCAGGCTGGATTCTTTTGCGATCACGGTAGCATGGTGCTGTGCGGTATCGGATGCTACGCTAAAAGCCTGCTGCTCATTAACGCTGATCAGGTTCGCATATTTTTCCGGTACCTGGAACTCAACTTTAATACGGCTGTCGTCCACAATGTTCGTGAGCACGGTGTTGGCAGATACCAGTGCGCCCTGGTAAGCGCGGATAATACCGATGCGGCCATCAAACGGTGCGCGGATACGTGTTTTGGCAATGGTCACCTGCAGCGCTCGGATCTCTGCCTGCAGCACTTTCAGGTTAGTGATAGCCTGGTCGTAATCCTGCTGCACAGCTGCATCATGCTCTATCAGGTCTTTCAGGCGCGCTTCGTTCAGGATGGCCAGCTTCTCCTGCTGGCGGATCCTTTCCAGGTCGGCCTGCAGGTCTGCATCATCCAGCTGGAACAGCAGGGTGCCTGCGGAAACTACATTACCTTCTTTTACATGTACCTGTACAACCTTGCGTTGCAGCTCGCTCACAATGCTTACTTCCTGGTTGGCTACCAGCGAGCCGGTGATCTCCAGCTCATCGCTGAAGTTGCTGGTGCGTACAATATGGCCGTCAGCCGGGATGGCTGTAGATGCTGCGGTGGCGGCGGGTGCGGGCTCTTTTTCACTGGCCCTGGTGGCACAGGCCTGCAGCAACACTGAGATCAGGGAAGAGAGCAAAAGCAGGCCGGCAACGGTGCCGGAACGGAATGACAATAACTGATGCTTCATAAAAAGGGTACTTTATTATAGACTTATTTAAATGTTTCGATTTGTTAGAACCTGGGAAACCCAAAAAGTTCATCCGGGCTACAAAGATATTGACGTATTGAAATGTTTCGATAGATTAAGTGTAAAAAAAGTGTCAGCTTTTTAAGGTCTGCAAAAATTCTACGTACTGGTCTATCATTGCAGCGTTCAAATGGTACTTTACGTAACGGCCTTCTTTTACAGGAATTACCAGCTCCGCATCGGACAGCTGTTTCAGGTGGTGGGAGATAGAGGGTTGGGTAAGATCTATAAATTCATACATATCGGAACAGTACAAACAGTCCTGGTTCTTTCTTAACTCCTTTAAGATCAATAGGCGGTTAGGGTCTGCTAGCGCTTTGGCAATCTTCTCCACTTTCTTGGTATCCATACAATAATCGTTTAGCTTATAGCAATTGAAAAGCGAAATTACAGCTTTAAATGAAGTTATCCAGCAATTCAAAGGGTATTCCAGTCGTGGAGCAATTCTTTTAACAATTTCTGTCCTTCCGGCCAGTCCCCTAAACCGGAGCTGGCGTTAATATGTCCCCTGGGGCCGGTGTTCACAAAACGGCTGCCCCATGCATCTGCAAACAGGTGTGAACGTTCCGGCGTGGTATATTCATCATTCGTGCTGGAAACTACAATGCTTTTAAAGGGCAGCGGCTGTAAGGGAATGGGAGAGAAGCCTTTGGCTTCTTTTGGGAAAGAGGGGCGTTCCGCATCGGCCGGCGCTACCAGCAGGGCGCCCTTTATGTGCAGCTTTGTTTGTGCGGCCCAGTGTACCAGCGCTATGCAGGCCAGGCTATGCGCTACAATAACCACCTGCGGGCCTGCGGCAGCTACTGCCTGCTCTATTTGTTTAACCCAGTCGGCACATACCGGCGCATCCCAGTTCTTTTGTTCGATCCGTTGAATGCCAGGCTGCTGTTCCCATAATGTTTGCCAATGTAAAGGACCAGAGCTGCCCAGCCCCGGGGCAGTCAAAACGCTTATATCCATAATGCCAGACGGTTTTGAAAGATGGATATACAATGTACGCTAAATGAGGAAAAAAAGAAAGGCCGAAGGAATTCGGCCTTTTTTAATGCTAAAATTCCACGTTATGGCACTCAGGTCCATAAGATCTTTAACGAATAATTTATGTTGCGCATAATAGTTTATGAAGGAAATGGAACAGCGGATCACGCTGGAGAAATGTATTGTCTATTTTATTGCTGCTGCTTTGTACGACAAATGTAGTATTTAACTTATAAATTTCAAATTACGTTGTATGCCTTTATGCTTAGCTCTTTTTAATGGAGAGTAACGGAAGATCTCCCTGAAAGCCTCTTCAGACAAGGCTTCCCAGTCGCGCGTGCTGAAGTTAAGTATCTCAGGAATGGGGACAAATTCCACAGTTTTATTTGGTTTTGAAAAGCGGTTCCAGGGGCAAACATCCTGGCAAATATCACAGCCGAACATCCAGTCCTGGAAGCGCCCTTTCATTTCAGCGGGGATCAGCATATCCTTTAGCTCAATGGTATAATAAGAGATGCAACGGCTGCCATCCACCACGCCTGGTTGTACCAAAGCCTGTGTGGGACAGGCATCCAGGCAGCGGGTGCAGCTGCCGCAATAGTCGCCAACAGGTGAATCATATTCCAGCGGAAGGTTGGTGATCAGCGTAGCAATAAAAAAGAAAGAGCCGGCCTGCTTATGTATCAGGTTACCGTTCTTACCTATCCATCCCAGGCCGCTGCGCTGCGCCCAGCTGCGTTCCAGCACAGGTGCGGAATCTACGAACCCGCGGCCGCTTACCTCACCTATCTGCTCCTGCATTTGCAACAGCAGGGTGTTGAGCTTTGCTTTAATTACTTCGTGATAATCCTTACCGTATGCATACTTTGCTACTTTGGGGGCTTGCGGGTGCTGCTGCTCCGCAGGGTAGTAATTTAATAACAGGGTTATTACAGATTGTGCATCATCTACCAGCTTACGGGGATCAATACGCTTATCAAAATAGTTCTCCATATAATGCATGGAGCCATGCATGCCCTTATGCAGCCACTGTTCCAGACGGCGGGCATCAGCATCCAGCTGCACGGCGCGGGCAATGCCGCAATGGTCAAAGCCCAGCGCTGCTGCCTGTTGTTTAATAAAACGCGTATTCTTTTCTATAGCGGTTAGCATTGCCCCTGCAAGGTACAAAACATACTGTTATAACCCGGCAGGCCGGGCGCTGCCCTGTTCGTGTTATAGGGCGAAAGGGGAAAAGCGTTATTTTTGGCCCTGTTTTATTTATCCCTATATGCAATTCAAGCGGACAATTATTGCTTTAACCGGTTGTTTGTTTACCTTATCAGCAGTAGCACAAGAGAAGAGCAAAACCCGGTACGGAAAGATCTCCCCGGAAGATTTCCAGAAAACACGTTACGAGCTGGATACCGGCGCGCATGCCGTGGTGCTGGCGGATATAGGCTCCACTGACTTTGATACGGAAGGTGATCATTTTACCTTATCGTTCAAACATTTCCGCCGGGTGAAGATCCTGGATAAAACCGGGTACGAAGCCGCCAATGAAGAAATTTACCTGTACGGGAATGGCGATAATGAACAAAAGCTGACCAACCTTAAAGCAGCCTGTTATAACCTGGAGAACGGGCAGGTGGTGGAAACTAAAATGGATAGTAAAGATGTATTTACCCAGGAGATAGATAAAGAGAAGCGGGTAAAAAAATTTACGCTACCGGCCGTAAAGGAGGGTTCTATTATTGAGTACTCTTACACCATTATATTCCCTTATGTATTTATTCTTCCACCCTGGGCTTTCCAGGGTGAATACCCGGTACTTTGGAGCGAATATTCCGTAGGTATCCCGGAGATGTACGAGTATGTTTTTATTACGCAGGGCTATCAAAAGTTTGAAACTAAAACGCGGGAAGATGCGAGGAAAAACTTCTCCATTCACTATGATTCCAAAGCAATATACGGTACAAGCTCCGGGCAAACGGAACGCATAAACGTAAACGCAAACGTGAGCACTTTCCGTTGGGTAGCCAAAGACGTACCGGTGTTAAAAGAGGAAGGTTTTACCACCAGCCTCCTTAACCACATTACCAGGATTGACTTTCAGCTTGCTGCCATAAAATACCCGGATAACCCTGTGCACCAGGTAATGGGTACCTGGCAACAGCTGGCTAAGGATATGATGAAAAGGGAGGACTATGGCATTCCTCTGGATAATTACAATGGCTTTCTGGGCGACATAGTAGCACAGCTTACAAGGAGCGCAGCCACTGATGAAGAAAAGGCGCGTAATATTTATGCTTATGTAAGGAATAATTATACCTGCACAGATTATGATGAGCTGTACATGCAGAAAACGTTAAAGAGTGTATTCACCGGCAGGAACGGGAATGTAACAGATATTAACCTGCTGCTGGTGGCTATGCTGCGCAAGGCCGGTCTCACGGCTTACCCGGTGATATTAAGCACCCGCAGGAACGGGTATACGAATTCCCAATACCCTTTGATTACTAAATTCAATTACACTATAGCAGATGTGGAGCTGTCAGATGGCCCGCACTACCTGGATGCTGCCCATGCCCTGGGTTTTGGTAAGCTGCACGCCTCCTGTTATAACGGGCATGCCCGCATACTGGATACCGCTGCCCGGGCCGTGCAGTTTAATACAGATTCCTTACCGGATCAGAAAACCACTTCCATCTTTATGGTAGCAGGTAAAGAAGGCATGAAAGGCACTTTACAGCAATGGCTTAGCTATAATAATTCCTATAATCTGCGCGGGTTGATACATGATAAAGGCAAAGAAGCATACTTTAACTCGCTGGCCAAAGCATATCCAAAGCTAAGCGGGGCTGAGATCACGGACCTGGATAGCCTGGATGCGCCGGTGATTATTAAATATGATTTCGCTCTTAATACGGGAGAAGAAGACCTGATATATTTTAATCCCATGCTGGGGGAAGCAATGGAGAGTAATCCCTTCAAATCACAGCAGCGTTTATACCCGGTTGAAATGCCGGCCAAAGTAGATCATAACTACGTGCTGAATATGGAGATACCAGCAGGTTATGAAGTAGAGGAGCTGCCTAAATCAACCCTGGTAAAGTTTAATGATACCGAAGGACTGTTCCAGTATGTAATAGAAAAAACGGATACTACTATCCAGTTCCGTTCCCGTATAAGGCTTAATAAAACTTATTTTTCACCGGATGAATATGAATCCCTGCGCAGCTTTTATGATATGATCGTGAAGAAACAGGGCGAGCAGATCGTACTGAAAAAGAAAAAATAAGGCAGCCGTTGCGGACTGAAATTGGGATCAGCGGGCGTTTTGCGACTGCCCCGTTCGTGTGATAGCCTGAAATAGTAAAATAGTTACTTTCGCCACAGTTTTATTTATCCCTATATGCAATTTAAACGAGCAGTAATTGTTCTTACCAGTTGTTTGTTGACCTTAACAGCGGTAGCACAAGAGAAGAGCAAGATCCGGTATGGAAAGATCTCCCCGGACGATTTCCAGAAATCCCGTTACGAGCTGGATACCGGCGCACATGCCGTAGTGCTGGCAGATGTTGGCTCAACAGAATTTGAAGCTTATCAGAGCGATCTGCGCCTGGTATACACCCGCTACCGGCGGGTTAAGATCCTGGATAAAACCGGGTATGAAGCCGCCAATGAAGAAATTTACCTGTACGTAAGCGGTAATGATGAGGAGAAGCTGAGCAACCTGAAAGCCGTTACCTATAACCTGGAGGATGGGAAGATAGTGGATACCCGGATGGATAGCAAAAGCGTGTTCACCGAGGAGCTGGATAAGAACCACCGCGCAAAGAAGTTCACGCTGCCGGCCGTAAAGGAAGGCTCTATTATCGAATATACCTACACCGTAACTTCTCCTTTTATCTTTAACCTGCAGCCCTGGGCCTTCCAGGGAGAGTATCCCATTCTGTGGAGTGAATACACGGCGTCGATCCCTGAGTTTTATGAATACGTTTTTATTTCGCAGGGTTATCATCCGTTAACCGGTAAAAAAGAAGAATCACAGCGTACCTTTCCTTTCCGGGTTAGCGCAGGCGGCGGATATGGGGAGCCTGCTACTTCAAGAACAGAGCAGGCGGATGTAAAGGCTAACATCACTATTTACCATTGGGTAGCTAAAGAAGTGCCTGCGCTGAAAGAAGAAGCTTTTACCACCAGTATTAATAACCACATCACCAAGATCGACTTTCAGCTGGCTGCCATTAAACCGCCGGGCGGTATTGTGAAACCGGTATTGGGCACCTGGCCCAAGCTGGCTGAGGACCTGATGAAGGAAGATTCTTACGGCGGGGCGCTGGACAAGAACAACGGCTACATGAGCGATGTGTTGGACGGCCTTACACAAGGCGTTGCATCTGATGAAGAAAAAGCGCGCAGGATCTTTGCTTATGTAAGGAATAACTTTACCTGTACCGGCCACTCAGCGCTGTACATGGATAAATCCATGAAAACGGTGTTCACCACTAAGAACGGGAATGTAACGGATATTAACCTGCTGCTGGTGGCTATGCTGCGCAAAGCAGGGCTAAAAGCGTACCCCGTGCTGCTAAGCACCCGCAGCCATGGTATAGTGAATCCCTTGTATCCTATAGTAGGGCGTTTTAATTATACCGTAGTTGAATTACAGCTGGAGGATAACCAGGTTGCTTACCTGGATGCTTCTTACCCGCTGGGTTTTGGCAGGCTGCATGCCTCCTGTTATAACGGGCATGCACGTATTATGGATACAGATGCTACTGCCACCTTTTTTAGCGCAGACTCCCTGCGCGAACAAAAGATCACCAGCGTAATACTGGCTGCAGGAGAGAATGGTGTGCTGAAAGGTACTTTCCAGCAACGACCTTCTTACTTTGAATCCTATAACCTGCGTGGTTTGATACATGAAAAAGGTAAAGAGGAATGTTTTAAGGATATTGCCAAAACCTACTCAAAGCTGAGCAATACTACTTTGTTAAATACAGATAGCCTGGATGTGCCTTTAGGTATATCCTATGAGTTTGAATGGCAGCCCGGTGATGAGGATATCCTGTACCTGAACCCGATGTTTGGCGAAGCCACCAAAACCAATCCTTTTAAATCGGCCACGCGTTTTTACCCGGTTGAAATGCCGGCTACTTTTGATGAGGTGTATACCATGAACCTGGAAATACCGGCCGGTTATGAAGTGGAGGAGCTGCCTAAACCTGCTATGGTAAAGTTCAATGATGATGAAGGCCTGTTCCAGTACCTGATAGCCAAGAACGATAACTTTATACAGTTCCGTTCCCGTATAAAGCTGGACAAAGCTTTGTTTCAGCCGGAAGAATACGAAACCCTGCGTGACTTTTTTGATATGATCGTGAAGAAACAGGGCGAACAGATTGTTCTGAAAAAGAAAAAATAATCATGCGCACATTATTGTTATCCTTTTCCTGTCTTTTACTGTTAGCTGCTGTTACCGCAAAAGCAGGCGATCCGGAATACCCCGCTGCTACTATTCCTGCAGAGCTGAAAACCGGCGCCCATGCAGTAAAGCGCTGGGAAGAGGTGCAGTTTAAACTAACCGGTGCCGGCGAAGCAAGGCTGGTTAACCATTATGTGATCACTGTGCTGGATGAATCGGGGGCGGAGTATGCTAACATGGTGGAAGGATATGATAAGCTCCGGACCATCCGCTCCATCCACGGGGTGTTATATGATGCCAATGGTAAGGCCATTAAAAAGCTGAAGCAAAGTGATATTACAGACCGGGCCGCTTCAGACGGCGTTTCCATGATCACGGACAACCGGGTAAAACAGCACTCTTTTTACTACAGCGTATACCCGTATACGATAGAGTATGAAATAACAATAGATTATAATTGTACGGCCTTTTTTCCCGGCTGGCTGCCGCAGGATGCCCGGGATATGGCCGTGGAGCAAAGCCGCCTGCTGGTAAGCGTGCCGCAGGCGTACCAATTACGGTACCGGCAGGTGTTATATGAAGGCGCTCCGCAAATAACTACGGAAAAGGATACACGTACTTATACCTGGGAAGCTAAACAGATCAAGGCAACACCCTATGAAATAATGGCGCCTGCCTGGCGCCGCCGTACTACTGCTGTGCTGCTGGCGCCCAGCGATTTTGAAATGGGTGCTTACAAAGGCAACATGAACAGCTGGGAGGAGTATGGTAAATTCATGTATGCGCTGAATAAAGACCGGGATGTGCTGCCCCCGGCAGTCAAACAAACGGTACACCAGCTAACCGATGGCATCAGCGATCCTTCAGAAAAGATCAGGGTGCTGTATCAATACTTACAACAGCATACCCGTTACGTGAGCATACAGCTGGGCATAGGCGGCTGGCAAACCTTTGATGCTGATTATGTAGCCAATAAGGGTTATGGCGATTGTAAGGCGCTTTCCAACTATATGTGCGCGCTGTTGAAAGAGGCGGGTATTACGGCTTACTGTACGCTGGTGCATGCGGGCGACGGGGAAATTGATTTTGAGAATGATTTTCCCAGCAATCAGTTTAATCACATGATCGCCTGCGTACCGCGCGGTAAGGATACTACCTGGCTGGAATGTACCAATGCCTATTTACGGGCCGGTTATTTAAGCGGTTTTACGGCCGGCCGCCCGGTACTTATGATCACAGAGAATGGCGGAAAGCTGATACACACACCGGCCTATGGTACCCGGCAAAACCAGCAGCTCCAGCGGCTGGAAGCGCATATTACACCGGAAGGCAACGTGCTGGCAAAGGTGCGCACGCTTAGTACCGGCTTACAGCAGGATGATCTGCTGCAACGCTTACATGAATCTTCCCGTGAGAAATTAATGGAATGGATCCGCAGAGCGCTGTCCCTGCCCAGCTATGATGTAAACAGTTATAACTGCCTGGAACAACATGATACGATACCGGCCATTGAACAGCAGCTGGACATTACAGCCCGCAATTATGCCGCCATCAGCGGCAAACGGATGTTCATTGAGCCCAACATCCTGAATAAAAGCTCCAGCCGCATTAATACGGAAGAACAGCGCCGTTCCGATATTCAGCAGGTATTTGCCTATACGGATGTGGATACAGTATTGCTTGCCATTCCTGCCGGCTACACTGCGGAAAGTTTGCCTAAGCCCACGCTGTTAAAAAGCCGGTTCGGTACCTATGCATCGCTGGTATTGGTAAAGGATAGTACTATTACGTATATCCGTACGGTACAGCGTAATGCCGGCACTTTCCCCGCCAGCACTTTCCCCGAGCTGGAACAGTTTTATGAAGGTATGTATAAGGCGGATAGAGGGAGGATTGTGTTGGTGAAAAAAGAGTAGTCCTCACTTCTCCCGCACACTTACAGAAATATGCCGGTCGTGCTTTTTTTCTTCATCGGAAGCATTGGCCGGTGCTTTGGCAAACTGCGAGCCGTATCCTTCAGCAGCTGTTAATTGTGCCGCATCTGTATGCAGCTTTAACAGCGCATTCCGCACCGCCTCTGCCCGGGACTGTGACAGCTTAATGTTACCCAGGCTATCGCCCGAACGGTCCGTATAACCGCCTATTTTGATCTTTGCTTTGGGAAATGCCCGCAGGATATCTGCAATGTTCTGCAGCTGCGGCTTACTGTCCGGGCTAATGTTAGCGCTGCCGGTAGTAAAGTTCAGGTTATCAAAGTCGAACCATACCTCCTTACCGGGTTGTTTACTGTCATCTTTCAGGAAGGCTACCAGCTGATCTTCAATACCTCCTTTATATGCATCCAGCACGGTACCATCCGGCAGGCTTACCTTAATGCTTTCACGCGTTACCACTTCAGGGGTGCTTACCTGCGCCATAGCTGTATCCATCATGGTTTCGGTGCTCAGGGTATCGGTAGCCACTGTATCGGTGGTTTTACCTCCGCCGCAGCCCTTTACCAGGTACCAGAGTAATATAATGGCTATTAATATCAATAACAGCGACCATAACCAGCGGGTGCTGCCGGCTGCCTTTTGAGCGGTTTGCGTCATGCTTTCGGAGGCTTTGCGGGCCGGGCTGCTGGCAAAACCTGCTGCCATGTTGGAGAGCTTACGGCTTAGCTCCGTAAGGCTGCCTAAGCCTAATAAACCGGCCAGGTTAAACCCCGGCGGTACGGCAGAAAGGATCTGCTCTTTCTGGCTGTTCAAAAAGGCCAGGAAGCTGCTGCCGCTCAGGTTCTGGCTGGCGGCAAATTCTCCTGCAGCGCCCAGGGCCGCCGGGGTGGCTGCATGCAGCAGGGTGCCGGCAGACGATTCCCTGATACCGGCATAAGCTGCAATGGCGCTGGTAAGATCTCCCATTTTATGGCCGAAAAGACCCTGTAACAGCTCCGTACCCTTACCTACCCAGCCACCTGCATTGTTTTGCAGGCTGCTGATAATGGTACCGGTAGTATTGGCGCCGGCCGCTTCTTTGGCCAGGTTAAGGGCGCCGTTCGAATCGCCCTGGGGCCCGGCCTTATATAAAAGGCCGGTGAGTAAGGCGGGAATAATGCCGCTGACGGCGTTCTGTACGCCGGATTCACTTTCGCCCAGCCGTGCTGCGGCCTGGGAAATAACATCGCTGGTGAAAAGACCTTTAACAGCGGTCAGTAAGTCAAAAGACATGGGGTGCTTTTTAGGGTGTATAACATAAACAGGCAGGCTGGGCGATTTGTTTAGCCGCCTGTGAAACAGGCACGGTCCATGGACCATGGACCGTCGCCTATAGTCCCCCTGAAATATTAGCAGCTAAAGCCATCTCAACCTGAAAAAAGAGCAGTGAAAAAGGATCTAATATGCCAAAATTGCCAGTAATCCGGGTTGGAGCGTGATTTGTTATTACAGAGCCATGGTCAACAGACTAAATTCAATAACAAAAGGAGAAATTTTAAGACAATGAACCTCAACAATTTTACCATCAAATCCCAGGAAACGCTGCAACAGGCGCAGCAGCTGGCCTTTAACAGCCAGCAGCAGGCCATTGAAACGGGCCACTTGTTAAAAGCGCTGGTAGATGATGAAGATAACTCCATCGCGTATTTACTCAAGAAGAATGATGTAAATACCGGTTTTATCTCCGGTAAGCTGGATGAGCAATTAAAGAAATATCCCAGGGTATCCGGTGCTGAACCGGCACAAACCCTGAGCCGCGACGCCAACAGTGCCTTACTGCGCGCCGGCAGCAGCATCAAAGAGTTTAAAGACGAATTTGTAAGTGTAGAACACCTGCTGCTTGGGTTACTGGGTGGCAACGATGATACTGCCAAATTGCTGAAAGATGCCGGTTTAACGGAAAAGGGCCTGAAGGCCGCTGTAAAAGATCTGCGTAAAGGTAATACGGTTAATTCCCAGACAGCCGATGCGCAGTATAATTCCCTGCAGAAATACGCTAAGAACCTGAATGAGCTGGCCAGCGCCGGCAAGCTGGATCCTGTGATAGGCAGGGATGAAGAGATCCGGAGAACGCTCCACATCCTTTCCCGCCGTTCCAAGAACAATCCTATTCTTGTAGGTGAGCCGGGTGTAGGTAAAACAGCCATCGTAGAAGGGCTGGCACACCGCATTATTAATGGCGACGTGCCGGATAACCTGCGCTCCAAAACCATCTTTGCCCTGGATATGGGGTCATTGATGGCAGGCGCCAAATACCGTGGTGAGTTTGAAGAAAGGCTGAAATCTGTAGTAAAGGAAGTAACGGAAAGCGAAGGACAGATCATCCTGTTCATAGATGAGATACACACCCTCATTGGTGCAGGAGCAATGGAAGGCGCTATGGATGCTGCCAACATCTTAAAGCCTGCCCTGGCGCGCGGGGAGCTGCGGGCCATTGGCGCCACCACGCTGAATGAGTACCAGAAATATTTTGAAAAAGATAAAGCCCTGGAACGCCGCTTCCAGCGCGTAATGGTAGATGAGCCCAGTGCAGAAGATGCTATCTCAATACTGAGAGGGCTGAAAGAACGCTATGAAACCCATCACCATGTAAGAATAAAAGATGAAGCCATTATTGCGGCAGTAGAATTATCACAACGTTATATTACCGACCGCTTTTTACCGGACAAGGCCATTGACCTGATAGATGAAAGCGCAGCTAAGCTGCGGCTGGAAATGAACTCCATGCCGGAAGAGCTGGATGAACTGGAGAGAAGGATCCGGCAGCTGGAAATTGAACGCGAGGCCATTAAACGTGAAAGTGATGAAGAAAAGTTGTCGGAGTTAAATGCCGAAATAGCCCGCCTGAGCGAAGAGAGGAACACCTTCAAAGCAAAATGGCAGGAGGAAAAAGAAGTAGTGGACAGGATACAGAATGCGAAAGCTGCAATTGAAGATCTGAAACAGGAAGCCGAACAGGCGGAAAGGAACGGTGAATATGGTAAAGTAGCAGAGATCCGCTACGGCAAGGTAAAAGAACAGGAGCAGCTGGTTGCAAAGTACACAGCGGAGCTGAATGATTTGTCTGACAACCACAAACGCCTGTTAAAGGAAGAAGTGGACGCGGAAGATATAGCCGAAAATGTAGCCAAAGCTACCGGCATACCGGTAACGCGTATGATGCAGAGCGAGCGTGATAAGCTGTTAAGACTGGAAGATGAATTACACAAACGTGTGGTTGGACAGGAAGAAGCCATTATTGCAGTGGCAGACGCCATCCGCCGCAGCCGCGCCGGGTTACAGGATCCTAAGAGGCCGATTGGCTCCTTTATTTTCCTGGGAACTACCGGTGTAGGTAAAACGGAGTTAGCGAAAGCGCTGGCGGATTACCTGTTTGATGATGAGAGCATGATGACGCGGATAGATATGAGTGAATACCAGGAGAAACATGCCGTGAGCAGGTTAGTAGGTGCGCCCCCGGGATATGTCGGGTATGAAGAAGGCGGACAACTTACAGAAGCCGTAAGACGTAAACCTTACTCCGTGGTGTTGCTGGACGAAATTGAGAAAGCACACCCTGACACTTTCAACATCCTGTTACAGGTACTGGACGATGGCCGTTTAACAGACAACAAGGGCCGTGTGGTGAACTTTAAGAACACCATCATCATTATGACCAGCAACATGGGTAGCCACATTATCCAGGAGAATTTTGAGAAGATCAATGAAAAGAACCGTGAAGATGTAGTGGACGCTACCCGTGAGGAAGTAATGACCCTGCTGAAACAAACCATTCGTCCCGAGTTCCTGAACAGGGTGGATGAGGTGATCATGTTCCAGCCGCTGATGCGGGAAGAGATCAAAGGTATCATCACGATACAGCTGCAGCAGTTGAAAGACCTGATGGCCAAAAACGGCATGATCCTTGAATTCTCTGATTATGCTTTGGATTACCTGTCCGTACAGGGTTATGATCCGCAGTTCGGCGCCCGCCCGCTGAAACGCCTGATCCAGAAAGAGATTGTGAACCTGTTGAGCAAGAAGATCCTGTCAGGTGAAATTGATAAGAGCAAGCCGTTACTGGTAGATGTGTTTGACGGTGTGGTAGTGATCCGGAACAATGGTAACGGGCAGCATTAAACGAGCATTGACAAAATATAACGATATACAGTTACAAGGAAATACCCGGACGATTCTTCGCCCGGGTTTTTTATTTACATTTGGTATAAACACACACTTATGATAGGCGAAAGAGAGCGAAGTTTTATGCAAATAGCAGTGGAGCTGTCACGCAGGGGAATGGAAACCGGCGATGGCGGCCCCTTTGGCGCTATTGTGGTAAGAGGGGAGGAGATCATAGGCAAAGGCTGGAACCAGGTGCTGCTCACCAACGACCCTACTGCGCATGCAGAAGTAGTGGCCATCCGTGATGCCTGTAAGCAGCTGAACACTTTCCAGCTGCACGATTGTGAGATCTATACCTCCTGTGAGCCCTGCCCCATGTGCCTGGGCGCCATTTACTGGGCACGCCCCCAAAGGGTATACTTTGCCAATACCAAGGAAGATGCTGCTGCCATTGATTTTGATGATTCCTTTATTTATCATGAAATAGAAGTACACCATAGCGGCAAGAAGATACCGTTCATTGCTTTCCCGGATGCCGGCGCTTTACAGGTGTTTAAGGATTGGAAGGCGAAAGGGGATAAAAAGTTATATTAATGTGCAGATATGCAGATGTGTAAATGTGCAAATGATGAAAGTGTTTTGTTGTTTGCCGCCATCTGCACATTAGAAAGGTCATTTCAACATAAAGTGCATCATCCAGAAAGCTGCCAGCACCAGGAATAAAACCGCCATTACGATCAGTACAAGCTGGATATAATAATCCACCGGATACTCCGCTGATCTTCTGCGGTGGTTTTTCTTACGCAGCTTGCGCAGCAGCTGCCATTTCATTTGCCTCACCATTACGGGTAAACGTTCTTTCCTGGGGATGGCAGCCAGCCCTTCCAGCGCATCGCTGCAAAGCTCACAATCCGCTACATGTTTTTCCACTTCGTGCTGCTCTGCCGCACTTAGCTTACCCTGCACATAGTTCAGCAGCTGCTGTTGCGCAGGACATTGCCCGGTTACTACAAATATGTCGTTTAGATCCTCTTTCACAGTATTCAAAATTAACGTTTATGGCTGGGTTGTTTTTCTATTAATTGTTTCAGGTTCCTTTTCCCGTTCTGGATATAACTTTTTACCTGCAGCAGGGTATAGCCGGTTTGTCCGCTGATCTGCTGGTACGATAGCTTGTCAAGGTAAAAAAGCCGTACACAGGTACGTTGTTCCATATTCAGCTGTTCCAGGGCATGCTCCATATTTTCAAGCAGCTGATCTTTTTCTTTGAAGGTGCTGGTATCTTCCAGCGCCGCGGTGTCCGGCATATGTTTTTCCGCGATCTCTTCCTGGTAGCGCGTATGTTTTTTACGCAGCTGCATCAGGCAGTGGTTCTTGGCTACCTGGTATATCCAGGCGCGGAAGTACTGGATCTCATGACGGTTCACATCAGATAACACTTTCAGGAACACCTGCTGCACGCTGTCACGGGCGTCTTCTTCGTTCTTCAGGTACTTCATGCACATACCCAGCAGCAACAGGGCATAACGGTCAAACAGCTGGCCTATATAGCTGCTGTTGCCGTCCGCTTTGTAGCGCTGTAGTAATTCTTCGTCCGTCGGTATCAGGTTATGATTCACAGGGTAAAGATAGATGCTTCATCTATATGATGCATAGCACGAAAGTTTCCATAATGGGGGCAATGTGGAGATGTGCAGATATGCAAATGTGCAGATATAATGCCGTGAAAATAGATATGCAAATGTGTAAATACGCAGCTATAATGCCGGGTTTGGTGCAAATGGTGATCCAATTGCACATCTGCATATCTGCACATTTACATATTGTCTAATGCCTGCTGTGCGGCCTGCTTCATGGTGCCATCCATGCGTACTACTTCCTTGAACATACGCTTGGCTTTGCCCATCTGGCCTTTGCTGCGGTAACATACGGCCATCTGGTAACGGGCCATTTCGCTAACACGGCTGTTACTGGTACCGGAAAGATGCTTGTAGCGGGAGATAGCTTCATCCAGGTCGCCATGCTGCTGGTATACCATAGCAGCTTTATACAGGTACTCATCTGTATCTACCTTGCCGGAAGTGGCCGGTGCGGTGTTGGCGCCTGTTTTGGGTTTGTTATCGTTATCGTCCTTTTTATCGTTCTCTTTTTCTTTACTTTTTACGATCTGTGCTGCCGGGGTGTCTTTGGCAGTGGGTTTAGCAGCGACCGCAGTGTTTTCCTTGGGTTTATCTGCTACTTTCTTTGAACTGTCCGGCGGCTTAGGTGCTGCAACGGGCGGTTTTTTAGCGGCGCTGTCCACTACCGGTTTTTTAACCGCGGGGGCTGCTTTTACCGTATCCTTTTTTACAGCAGGTATTACCGGGGCCGGCGTGGCCGGGTTAGTGGCGGCCAATGTTGCAGGCTTGTGCGATGATTGCAGCTGCGTACTGTCTGCCGGTACAACGGCCGGCGCTGGGGCCGGGCTGGCTACACTTGCCGATACTACTTGTACGGCTGTACGTGCTGCGGCCGGCTTATGGCCACTATACTGGCTGATCCCGAACAGCAGGGCGCCGCCACCTAATATAAAGGCTGCCAGCCAGAAATAAATGAGCATACTTTCCCGCTGTTTTACCTTACGGGCATAATGCTCCATTTTATGTACCTGTGATACGGGTTTAATACTGTCGCGGATGTATTGCTGAATGCCGGTGGAAAGGCTTGGATATTGCTCCATCAGGCCCTCCTGCTGCAGGGCCAGCAAAGCTTCTGCACATAGGTCGCAGTCTACCAGGTGCTGCTCTACCAGGTGTTTTTCCACATCGGTAAGGCGGCCTTCCAGGTAGCGTGGAAGCTGGTCTTTGTTCAGGCAACGGATGCCTGCAAAGATCTTCAACAACTTTTCGTTTTCGTTATGGATATTATTTGGCATGGGCTAATTCGTCAGTTGCGTGGCCAGTCTGCTCTTGGCTTTCTTCAGTTGGTTGCGGATCTTATCAACGGTTGTTCCTTTTTGAGCAGCCAGGTCGGCAAAGGTTTTATTTTCCAGGTAAAATTGTTCCATTAAGTAACGGTCATCGTTGCCCAGCTTGGCTATTGCCGTTTTTACCTGGGCTATCAATGCCTGTTTCTCTATTGTATTATTAGCGGCTTTTTCCACTCTGTTCTCTGTGTGCAGCCGGTCTCTCGATTCCCTGGATGGGTAGTAGGGGACTTGCTTTTCAGGTTGGGCAAAGTACGTTTTAATGGTTTGATGTACCCATTCATTGGCCTTTTGAATAGACTGGACCTTAAGGCCGTTGCTGAGGCGCTGCAGCAGCTGGGGAAAAACGGTTTGGGCGCCTGTGCCGGGGTTCTTCTTCAGGTAAGGTAAACAAACAGCTACCATCAGATGGCTATACCTTTCCAGCAATACGCCTTCAGCTTCCCGGTCCTTTAATTTGCGGGCCCGGGAGATCAATTCTCTGTCAGATAAGTTGCTTAATTGCTGGTACATTGTGTTATTCTATATATTTACGTATGAATGCCAAAATGGTTCATTTATTTTTGTAATTCTCGTCACACTTTAAAGATACGAACATAGTATTAATACAATTAATATGCCACACGCCATTATTGTAGTACCGGTAACACCTCTGCAGGCGGAGCCAGCCCATAAAAGTGAAATGGTATCCCAGGGTCTCTGGGGAGAATGTGTAACCCTTTTAGAAACCGGTGCCGACGGATGGGTAAAAGTAAAGAACCAGTACGACGGGTACGAAGGCTGGAGCACTTCCTCTCATTTTGAAACGATTGATCAGCAGCTGTTTGATGCCCCTTATACTCATTATGCTCCTCACTGGGTAACGCCCGTAAGCCTCAACGGCTGGCCCATGTACATTCCTTACGGCTGCTTGCTGAAAGCGCCTTCCGGCAACAGCAAACGAACAGTTTGGGGAAAGGCAGAGGTACAGTTTGAGGAAATCCAACCTGTTCAGCAGGAAGGTCAGCCGCAGTCTGAAAACATTATGCGCATAGCGTCCCGTTTTCTGAACAGCGGTTATTTATGGGGCGGCCGTTCTGTATTTGGGATTGACTGTTCCGGTTTTACCCAGTCTGTTTTCAAGCTGTTAAACATTCCTTTACAACGCGATGCCTATCAGCAGGCTACACAAGGTACCACGGTAGATTTTCTGCAGGAGGCACGCACCGGCGACCTGGCTTTCTTTGACAATGCAGAGGGCCGCATCACTCATGTGGGCATTCTGCTGAATGATCATGAGATCATTCATTCATCCGGTAAGGTACGTATAGATCCGATCGATAACCAGGGTATTATCCATGCTGAAAGCGGCTTGCGCACGCATAAGCTGCGGATAATTAAAAGGGTCCATGGTCAATAGGTCAATAGACCATTGACCATGGACTAATTCCTACCTGTTCGTGAACATTTTTTCGTAAGCAACAATGCTTTCGTTGATGATCCTTTCAGCTACCTGCTTGTTCTGGAACTCTTCCACCTTTACAGTCTTGTTTTCCAGCTTTTTGTATTCTTCGAAGAAATGACGCATTTCATCAATGAAGTGGGGCGGCAGCTCAGTGATATCGTTGATGTGGTTTACGCTCATATCGTTGGCTGCAACGGCAATGATCTTATCATCAGCCTCGCCGCTGTCAATCATCTGCATTACGCCTATTACCCGGGCATCCATAATACACAGGGGCACTACATCTACCTGGGAAAGGACCAGGATATCCAGCGGATCATGGTCATCGCAATAGGTGCGGGGTATAAAACCGTAATTGGCGGGGTAGTATACAGATGAATACAGTACCCTATCCAGCTTTAGCAGCCCGCTTTCCTTATCCAGCTCGTATTTAGCGCGGCAGCCTTTAGGTATTTCAATAATCGCATTTACAATATGCGGTGCTTCGGCCCCGGGATTAACGCTGTGCCATGGATTCGTTGTCATAATAATCTGCTTTGCTTTTTATGGTTACTACTCTAAAATAAATGCTTAAAGCTGAATGCTAAACGCTGCATTACAGCACCCTGCACAAGGCATATGCTCATTTTCACTGTTAACCGGCTTTGAAAGGTGAACTGTAATGGATAGGGGCAGTGCCTTAAGGCCGCACGGTTTACGCGCCGCAAAAATAAAGCGCCGGATCCCATATTCCAAATTCCGGGCTAAAATAGCGTAAGTGACTGATAACGGGTGGTGTTTACCATGGCTGGCAGCCATGGATCAGGTAGCAGGCGGCCTGTGGGCGGGGAAATCACTTTACCGGTACAGGAGGCATCAGGGTATCGGGCTGCATCATGTTGCTGGAATCAAAGGTGGCAGGCGGTATGTAGTTCGGGATAATGCTCTCAAAGGTGAGGGAGATCTTCCACTGGCCATGCTCTTTGATGAGCTGTAACATTTCCTTTTGTTTGGAGGAGGAGTTGAGCACGGTAACGGTGGCTTTATCGCCGTTTTCCTTGCTGTCGATCACCTCTATATGGGCATTCTTGATCTTTTCGCGCTCTGTTTCGTTGCGGCGGGCGTCAAAGAAGGAGTAGAGCTGAATTACCTGTTGCGACTCTTTGGTGGCGTAATCCCTGGCTTGTTCAAAGTTGGATTCCTGGATGGCATGCATAAATTCAAGCGCCACCTCCTGTGGTGAAGCCCGTTTTTTACAACCGCTCAGCAAGTATCCTGTTATTAACAGCAGGGTAAGAATTCGCAAAAATTTGGTCATGCAGTTGCTAAATTAAAAATAACATTGGCAAAAATAGGGGGAAAGTCTAAATCTACAAAGAAAGCTATACGTTCACACGTATCAACTGCAAACCATACGCAAACGTCCCCGTTATTCAGGCGTTGAACTTACTATAAACGCTGTTAAGGAAGTGTTAATTGTGCGCGTTCTGCGCATAGTCCACGGACCATGGCCGATGGTCACTCAGTCCATGGTCGATGGTCTATAGCCTACTGCGTATTTCATGAACTGTGTGGATAAGCAGGGCTTGTGGAATTATGCCTTCTGCGAACATACAGCATTGCGCTCTATGCAATGGACTATGGACCATGGACGTTGCTCGGCTGGCGCGCAACTCAATTAATGCCGGCGCTCTACGATTGGCCTTGGTTCGCCGCTGCGTTGCTCCTCTTCCTCCTTGGCGCCTTCGTAAGCCCTGATAATGGCTTTTACCAGGCGGTGCCTTACTACATCTTCCTCGTCGAGCTGCAGATAACCGATACCATCAATATGCCGGAGGATACGGGTGGCTTTTTCCAGCCCGGACTTCTGGTTCTTGGGAAGGTCGATCTGCGTAAGGTCGCCGGTGATAATAGCTTTGGCGGAGGCGCCTATACGGGTCAGGAACATTTTAAGCTGCAGGTCGGTTGCGTTCTGCGCTTCATCCAGGATTATAAAGGAGTTGTCCAGCGTACGGCCACGCATATACGCCAGCGGTGCTATTTCTATCACGCGGTTGGTCATGAAATAGCTTAGCTTGTCGGCCGGGATCATATCGTCCAGCGCATCGTACAGCGGGCGCAGGTATGGGTCTATCTTTTCCTTCAGGTCACCGGGTAAAAAGCCCAGGCTTTCGCCGGCTTCCACCGCAGGGCGGGTAAGGATGATCTTGCGTACGGCCTTGTTCTTTAAGGCACGTACAGCCAGGGCTACGGCGGTATAGGTTTTACCTGTACCGGCAGGGCCGATGGCAAATACAATATCATTCTTTTCTGCCAGGCCTACCATTTTTTGCTGGTTGGCTGTTTTAGCCCTTACGGTGCGGCCATTTGGACCAAATACCAGCACATCGTTCGGGTTGCGGTCTGTGAAATTGTCTACCTTTTCCTCTTCCCCCAGGATCTGTTCAAAGTATCCTTCAGAGAGATTACCGTTACGTTCCAGGTACTTTACGATCTGGCCTATCTTATCCTTGGCGGTAGCTACCTCTTCAGGCGCGCCGGATAATTTAAGCTGCGTACCCCTGGAAAGTATTTTTAGCAGCGGGAATTTCTTTTTGAGCAGGTCCAGCTTTCCGTTATTAACACCGAAAAACTCGATAGGGTTAATGCTATCTAAGTTGATAATTGATTCTGTCAAAATCTAGTTTGATTTTAGCTAATAAGCTGTAATATAATTTTTTTTCGCTCAAACCCGCTGGCAGAATTGTTAAGCAATTACTAAATCCGGTAGCCGTTTTGCTTAAACGCTTCTACGCGTTCTGCAATGGCCGGATTGCCTAATGCCAGTATACGGCGGCGAGGAATGAATTGTAAGCAGATACTACGCCGGGTAATGCAGCTGCCATACCAGCCGCGGCAATGATCACGCCAAAGCCATTCTTCTGCGTATTGATGCACAGATCACGTACTTTGTCAGGATTGCGGTGTGCGGAGGCCACTATCATCTCGCCTTCAACAGTAAAATACGCCAGGTGGTTCAGCGATTCCTGCATAACGGGCTTGTCACTTCTGATCCCATGATAATCATTACTTTCATCTTACTATGTTTTATGCCCAAAGATATTACTCCTTTAAGAATTGCCGAAAAAGGAAATCCACAATGGTGGAAAAGTTATAGATCGGGAGCTATGGCGGGGCTTGCTGCTATATTTTTAAGCGGGTGTTAGTGATACGGTGCGCTTGTGAGAAAAGCAACCAAAGGGGGCCGGGGCTACTGCATGGTAAGTATAAACGCCGTTCCGGGGACACCTTTCATAACTTGTTGCGGCAAAACCGTCTATCAGGTTCAGGACCAAATATTATTCTTACATTTAAAGCTATAAAACCTGAATAATCCCCATCTATGAACCGGCTCAATTTGATTTTTATTGTTGATGACGATCCTATTCATCAGCAAATTACACAGATCATGATAGACAGGCAGGGGATCAGTAATTCCATGCAGGCGTTCTCTGATGCCCAGGAGGTGCTGGATTACCTGGCGGGACACCAGGGAGATGGCAGCGCGTTACCGGATGTGATATTATTGGACCTTAACATGCCGGTAATGGATGGCTGGGAGTTCCTGGATGCCTATTCCACCTTATCTAACACGTTATGCAGGACGATCCAGATCTATGTGCTAACCTCCTCCATTGACGAGAATGACCGCGAACGGGTAGGGAACTATTCTTTTGTGAAAGGCTACCTTACCAAGCCATTGTCCAGGGACACGATCCTGCAGTTGGGAATGTAATTAATGTGCAGATGTGCGGATATGCAGATGTGCAAATGAGTTGCCCGAAGTCCGCATTCGAAATCTGCACACGTGCAGATTTGCACATTTAAGCATTTTTCAGCTGCCTGATCACCGCTTCAGGATCAGGGGCGGAGAAGACGGTGTTGCCCGCTACCAGCACATCGGCGCCGGCAGCCACTATTTCGGCTGCATTGGCCACCGTAATACCGCCATCTACCTCAATGAGCGCCTGGGACTGATGTTGCTGTATCAAAGCCTTTAGCTGCCGCAGCTTAGGCAGGGTTTGCGGTATAAAGGACTGGCCGCCAAATCCGGGGTTCACGCTCATTACCAGCACTACATCAATATCACCGATCACGTTCTCCAGGATCTGTACCGGGGTATGCGGATTGAGGGCCACACCCGCTTTCATGCCCAGGGATTTTATTTGCTGGATATTACGGTGCAGATGCACACAGGCCTCTGCATGAACCGTTAATATATTTGCGCCGGCCTTTTTAAAGGCCTCGGCATATTGCTCAGGATGTTCTATCATCAGGTGCACATCGCACACCTTTTTAGCCAGCTTTGTTACTGCTGTAATAACGGGAATGCCAAAGCTGATGTTCGGCACAAACTGCCCGTCCATTACATCCAGGTGCAGCCAGCCGGCTTCGCTGCGGTTCACCATTTCCACCTCTTTGCCTATTTCCAGGAAATTAGCCGCCAGCAGGGAAGGAGCGATGATTGTGTTTTTATCCATGAATTACGAATTGTCAATTACGAATGCAATATCTATTGCAATGATAGTTATAAAAACCGTTATTGCGAGGCGCGGAGGCTTACCATCACTTCACTCTCTCCAGCGCTGTCTTTGCTTCGGGGTAGCTTTTGCGGAAGGTAAGCGCTTTGCTGTAATCATCCCGGGCAGCGGGTTTATTGCCCAGCTGCTCATAACACATCCCACGGTAATAATATGCTTCTGCATCGGTAGGCTGGGCTTTGGCGGCCAGGGTAAAATAATTCAGGGCAGGCTTCCATTGCTGTTGCTGCGCCTCCTGCTTACCCAGGGCTATATAAGCAGCCGCATAACCGGGATCTGCCTCTATACAGCGTTTATACGTGAACGTGGCCTCCTTTTGTTTGCCCTGTTCCTGGTAATACTGCGCCATATCGTAGAGCGGATCCGCATTGGTAGGATCCTGCCGGAAAGCTATTTCATAATATTTCACGGCTTCTGCATTGCGTCGGGCCCGTAGCAGGTCGGCCAGCTCCATTACAGCCTCAAACTCGCTTTGGGCGCCGGCTTTAGCTACTGCTGCTTTCAAATGAGCAATGGCCTGCACAGTATCCTGGTGATCTTCTGCAATGCGGGCTTTCAGGTAAAATGCCTGGGCATAACCGTCTGCGGTTTTTTCCATATGGGCGGCCAGGCTGTCGGCACGTTTGTATTGTTTGATCTCTATCCAGGCCATGGCCAGGCGGTATTGCAGATAACTATTTGTGGGGGCAGTTTGTAAGGCTTTTTCAAAATAAGCGCCGGCCTCCTTATAATGTTCTGTTACCAGGGCGGCTTCACCGGCGCCGGCCCAATGGTCGGTCACGGTGGGCTGCAGGGCGGCTGCTTTTTCAAAATCGGCCTGGGCCAGTGCAGGATCGGTATTGAACAGGAGCAGGGCCCGGCGGAAGTACAGGGCGGCATTATCCGGGAACTGGAGAATAGAATCCGTTAAGGGCAGTATAAGCGGCGTGTATAATACGGAATCCTTTGCGGACTGCTTACCTGGTGTGGCGGTATTGTTACATGCCAGGCATAGGATAAATAACAGGAGCGGCAAATATTTCATGGCACGAAAATAAGCATGCCGCGCATAAATACTAACAATCTTTGTAAAGCGCCTGTAGCAGCTGGTTTCATGAACAGCAGCCGGGTTGGAGTACTGCAAAAGGACAGTCATAGTAGGGTTTTTGTGCAATTATAACGCAATGGTACACCAATGCATTGTGGACATGACGTGGACTTGATGTGGATTTAATGCAGGCTTGATGTGGCAAAAAGGGCAAAAAATAAGGAGCCGCAGGGGCTCCTTTTATATGGAAAGTACCGTGTGAACGTTGATCAGTGCTGCATCATCCACTCTTTCAGCGCACCATATTCCGCCGGCAACAGCACGGCCTGTTTTTGCAGCTTGTACAGGTTTTGTACGCGCTCCGGAATAGTAATGGCCTTTTGCAGGTCTTTAGGCGCAGTATCCGCAAACTTAACCGGGTGGGCTGTTTCCAGGAAAATGCCGGTAGCCTTGCCGGGATTGTGCTGCAGGTATTGCTGCAGGCCCAGGTAACCTACGGCACCGTGGGGGTCCAGCATATAATGCTGCTCTTTCCATACCTGTTCCATGGCGGCTACTGTTTGTTGATCCGTATAACTGTAAGACGACATTTTTTGCTGCAGTTCAGGCAGGCTGTGGGCAAATAACTGTAAGATGCGTACGAAATTGCTGGGATCCGCCACATCCATTGCATTGGAAAGGGTAGGCGTGGCAGGGCGGGGATCGTACTGGCCATTGAGCATAAAGCGGGGTACCGTATCATTCACATTGGTGCTGGCCACAAAATGTTTTACAGAAAGGCCCATGGCTGCTGCCATAACACCCGCGCAAATATTGCCAAAGTTGCCGCTGGGCACAGAGAACACGATGTTGGGATCAGCGCCCATCACCTTCACCTGTTTGGCGGCCAGCAGATAATAGAACATTTGCGGCAACCAGCGGGCTACGTTAATAGAGTTGGCGGATGTGAGCAGGCTATGCTGCTGCAGCTCCTGGTCCAGGAAGGCAGTTTTTACCATACGCTGGCAATCATCAAAAGTGCCTTGTATTTCCAGGGCAGTAATGTTACCGTTAAGGGTAGTGAGCTGTTTTTCCTGCAGGGTGCTTACCTTACCGCTGGGGTATAAGATCACCACACGTACGCCGGGTACATGATGAAAGCCATAGGCCACTGCGCCGCCGGTATCGCCGGAAGTGGCCACCAGCACCGTTACCGGGCGGGTGTCATTACGGCGGAAGTATCCCAGGCAGCCGGCCATAAAACGGGCGCCTACATCCTTAAACGCAAGGGTAGGGCCGTGAAACAGCTCCAGCGTATAAATATCCTTTTGCACGGGATGCAGCGGAAAGGGAAAGTTGAGCGTATCGTGAATGATCTGCTGCAGCTTAGCCATCGGTATTTCATCGCCTACAAAGGGATGAATGGCCCGGTAGGCAATATCAAAATCATCGTAGTTATCCAGGGAATCTACCAGGTCTTTTTCCAGTGTGGGAATATGATCCGGGAAGTATAAACCTTTATCCGGCGCCAGGCCCTGTACAACGGCCTGTTCGAAGGATACACGGTGCTGGTTGTTCTGTAAACTATAGTACTGCATTCTTTTGATTTACGATTTTTGATTTGAGATCTTAGATTTAATGCAGCGATCTATTGTTCAGACAACGCCTTAAATCCAAGATCTAAAATTTTTTACCCGATCACTTTTACACCTTCCTTATTGATAGGAGAAACGTGTACTTTGTAATCCACGCCCAGCGGGGCATACACGCTATCCATAGTAGCGGCTACCTGGCGGGCGATCGTTTCCCCTTTACTAAGCATAAATACAGAAGGGCCGGAGCCGGAGATGCCGCCGCCTAAAGCGCCGGTTTCCTTACACTTCAGCTTCAGCTCATAAAAGGCAGGGATCAGGATAGCGCGCACCGGTTCTACGATCACATCTTCCAGGGCGCGGCTGATAAGGCCATAGTTCTCCTGGTACAAACCTGCTACCAGCGCGCCAACATTGCCCCACTGGCGGATGGCGTCTGTCATCAATACTTTTTGTTTCAGTATTTCGCGGGCGTCGGAAGTTTTTACTTCTATCTGCGGATGGATCACTGTTACCCACAGATCTGCAGGTGTGTGCAGGCTGGTAATGTCCAACGGTTTGTAGCTTCTTACCAGTGTAAAACCGCCCATGATGGCAGGTGCTACGTTATCTGCATGCGCTGCGCCACTGGCCAGGCGCTCGCCTTCCATGGCAAAACGCACCAGCTGTTTGGGTGTAAAAGGCTGACCTAATAAATGGTTGGCGCCTACTACCGCGCCGGCAGAGCTGGCGGCGCTGGAACCTATACCGCTGCCGGGTTGTATGTTCTTGAATATTTCTACTTCAAAGCCAACATCCGGGTTATCGTACTTCTGCAACAGTGCCTGTAAGGCTACCCCTGCCACGTTCTGCGCAGCATCGGTAGACAGTTTGGCGCCGTGCACCGCTTTGATCTGCACGCCTGGTTGCTCACTTCTGCGAATGATCATTTCATCACCCGGCGCATCCATTGCCAATCCTACCACATCAAAGCCACAGGCCACGTTGGCCACGGTTCCGGGAGCAAATACTTTTATTGAATCCATATGAGTTAATTACGAATTATTCAATTACGAATTATGAATTGGTACTGCGATGTGCCATTTCTTCAGGGAAAGCAGTTAATAATTTAATTACGAATTGTCAATTAAGAAATGTGAAGCATGCCTGCTACAAAAATCATTTCCATAATGAATTACGATAGTTTGGAACGAATATTAACACATTGATCAAACATACTGTGAGCTCCGCTGCATTTTAATTCGTAATTCGTAATTGAATAATTCGTAATTAAGATTACCGCGCCGTGCGGATAATATCCGCAAATATCCCTGATGCTGTTACATCTGCGCCCGCACCTGCGCCTTTTACGATGAGCGGCTGCTGGGAGTAACGGTTGGTGGTGTACAACACAATATTATCCTTGCCTTCCAGCTGGTAGAACGGGTGATCCGGGCCTATGGCCTGCAGGCCTACCGCAGCCTGCCCATTCTTGTAGCTGGCCACAAACTTCAGGCGTTTGCCTTCGGCATCGGCCTGCTGGCGCAGCGCCAGGAAATGGCCTGCATGCACATCCAGCTGCTCATAAAAGTCGGGTACAGAGGGCGCTTCCAGCGCTTCTACCGGTAAAAAGGAATGGTTGGTAATATCATCCAGCTCCATTACAGCACCGCTTTCGCGGGCCAGTATCAGGATCTTGCGCATTACATCGGTACCACTCAGGTCTATACGTGGATCCGGTTCTGTGTAACCCTCATCCTGCGCAGCTTTTACCACTTCGCGGAAAGAGGCATCCTTCACAAAATTATTGAACACAAAGTTCAGGCTGCCGGATAATACAGCTTCTATACTGTTCACCTTATCGCCGCTGCGTATCAGGTCGTTCAGGGTGTTGATCACCGGCAGGCCTGCGCCTACATTGGTCTCAAACAGGAACGATGCATTGTACTGACGGGCCAGCTCTTTCAGCTGTTTGTAATAAGCGTAGTCTGATGCGCAGGCGATCTTATTACAGGTAACCACGGAAATGCCATGCTGCAGGAATTCGCCGTACACGGCAGCCACATCGCCGCTGGCGGTATTATCAACAAATACGCTGTTCCGCAGGTTCAGTGATTTTATTTTTTGTACAAAGGTCCAGATATCGGTGGCTTCGCCCTGCTCATTCAGCAGCCCGCGCCAATTTTGAATATCAATGGATTCGTGCCCGAACAGCATTTTTTTACTGTTCGCAATACCGGCTACCCTTATTTGCAGGCCCAGCTCTTTTTGCAGGTAGGCATGCTGCTGATCCAGCTGTTCCAGCAGCTTACCGCCTACATTGCCTACGCCGGCAATGAACACGTTCACCTGTTTCAGCGGGGTTTCAAAAAAGGCTTCATGAATTACGTTCAGCGCTTTTTTAATATCCGGGCGGTTTATAACCGCAGAGATATTTTTTTCCGTAGAGCCCTGTGCAATGGCGCGCACATTCACCCCGTTACGGCCCAAAGCGCCAAACAGCTTGCCGCTGGTGCCGTGATGGTTCTTCATTTTATCGCCTACTACGGCTACTATGCAAAGGTCTCTTTCTACAATAAGCGGCTCTATCTGCTTTTCCTGGATCTCCTGTGCAAACTCACTATCCACCGTGGTTTTGGCCTTCAGCATATCTGCTTCGTGTATGCCTACGGTTATTGAGTGTTCCGACGAGCTTTGGGTGATGAGGATCACGTTGATGCGTTCCTGTAACAGGGAATCGAACAGGCGGCGTGAGAAACCGGGGATGCCGATCATGCCGCTGCCTTCCAGGGTAAGTAATGCAATATTCTGGATGCCGGAAATGCCGGTTACGGGATAGCTACGGTTATGGCCGTCGTGCACATGAATCAGGGTGCCATGATCTTCGGGGGCAAAGGTATTTTTGATCCAGATGGGAATGCGTCTGGTCATTACCGGCTGTATGGTGGGCGGGTAAATAACCTTGGCGCCAAAGTGGGATAGCTCCATGGCTTCCTCGTAGCTGATATGCGGAATGGGAATGGCCTGTGATACCAGGCGGGGGTCGGCGGTCATCATGCCGCTAACATCCGTCCATATATCCAGCACCTTGGCATTCACTGCTGCAGCTACAATAGCAGCGGTATAGTCGGAGCCGCCACGGCCCAGGGTAGTAGTTTCCCCGTCGGAGGTAGCGGCTACAAAACCGGGGATCACTACATAATCCGCCTTTTCTTCCTGGAAGTATTCTGCTATCTGGTGGTTGGTGGCCAGGAAATTCACCCGGGCGCTGCCAAAGAATGCGTCGGTAACTATCAGCTCCCGGCTGTCTTTCCATACAGCAGTGGCGCCCAGCTGTTTCAGCTTTTCGGCAAGCATATAGGAAGATACCAGCTCGCCAAAGCTCATAATTTTATCAAGGGAGCGTTTGCTCAGCTCTTCTACCTGGAAAATACCGTCACACAGGGTTTCCAGCACATTCAGCTTTTTCTTCACCTGGCTAATCAGGCTGCTTTGCGCGGTAATGGGGAACAGGGTACGGATGGTATCCAGGTGTAAGGTTTCAATTTCCTGTAACACGGTTTTGTATTGGTCCTGGCCTTTGGCGGCCAGCTGTCCGCAGCGGATCAGCTTATCTGTAATGCCGCTCATGGCAGAGGCTACGATGGCAAAGCGGCCCTGGGGTTTCTGGTGGAGGATAATGTTACAAACCTGCTCTATGGCCCTGGTACTACCCATGGATGTACCGCCGAATTTTAATACCTGCATGTGAAACTTAAGTTAGTGAATGCGTAGAAAAAGTGTGGTTCCCTTTTGCGGGACCTACCACCGGAGTGGTCGTGAGACGATATGTTTATCTTAACCCCGCACAGGGGTTGTAATGGTGGATGTTGTAATAGTGCTGATGCCAGCCCCGGAGAAGGAGCGTGCAGCGGTAGTGAAGTATGTGGATATTGGTAGCACTATTATAGAAAATTTACTTTCTGGTAACAAAAGTCTTGGTTTTATGTTTAAAAAACAACCCGATTGTCAATTTTTTGAAATAATTTAAATAAAATTGGATTAATACGAATAAATACTAAATATAGCCGCTTTGTACACACCTTTGTTGAGCAGATGTGCAGCCGGTGCTGTTATACGGCAGCAGCTTTGCTGATTTAAACCAATAGGCTATATTTGGATGTATAAAGGTGCTATTATGCCTTACTTCCGGAATTTCACGTATTATATAGACAAGCGCAGGTGGAAATACTATTTCCTGCTGGCCACCCTGGCCATGGATTCGGTGAAATGAAGTCCTGCTTTCAACATCTCCAACATCTTACTTCATTTTTAAAAACAAGCCATGCCTCAATATCATCAGCTGGGACAGATCCCGCATAAACGCCATACCCAATTCCGTAAACCTGACGGTACTTTATACTCGGAACAGCTTTTTTCTACGGAAGGTTTTTCTTCCCATTATTCGCTGCTGTATCACTGCCACCCGCCTACGGAGATCATAAAGGTGGATGAGCCTTATTCCGCAGCGCCGCGTATTGCGGAGGAAAAAATGCTGAAGCACCGCAGCTTCCAGGGTTTTAACATTAAACCGGTGCCTGATTTCCTGGCCAGCCGCAAGGCCGTACTGGTGAACAGTGATTGCCATATAGTGCTGGCAGCGCCGCAGCAAAGCATGCAGGATTATTTTTATAAAAATGCAGATGCGGATGAGCTGATCTTTGTGCATGAAGGCTCCGGCATTTTGCATACCCAGTACGGGCAGCTGCCTTTCAGCTATGGCGATTACCTGGTGATACCGCGGGGTACCATTTACCAGGTGGCTTTTTCAGATGCCAATAACCGCCTGTTCATTGTAGAATCGTTTAGCCCTATCCGTTTTCCCAAACGGTATTTAAGCCAATACGGACAATTGATGGAGCATGCGCCCTTTTGCGAAAGGGACATCCGTCAGCCGCAGCACCTGCAAACCATTGACGAAGCAGGGGATTTCCTGATCCGCATTAAAAAGAAGGGGATGATGTATCCCATCCACTATGCGCATCACCCCTTTGATGTGGCGGGCTGGGATGGCTGCGAATACCCCTTTGCCTTTTCTATTCATGATTTTGAGCCTATTACAGGACGTGTGCATCAGCCGCCGCCGGTGCACCAAACCTTTGAGGGCAGCAACTTTGTAGTATGCTCGTTTTGCCCGCGCTTGTTCGATTATCACCCCCAGGCAATCCCTGCGCCTTATAACCATAGCAATATTGACAGTGATGAGCTGCTGTATTATGTGGATGGGGATTTTATGAGCCGCAAACATGTAACCCGCGGCATGATCACGCTGCACCCCGGTGGCATCCCGCACGGGCCGCACCCCGGCGCAGTGGAAAAAAGTATCGGCGCAAAGGAAACAAAAGAACTGGCAGTGATGGTAGATACTTTTCACCCGCTGCAGATCACTGAAGAAGCGCTGGCTATTGAAGATAAGCAATATGTGATGAGCTGGTCAGAGTAAGACTACTATCAAATAAAATAGGAAGGGATGCTTAAAAAAATAGCTGCCCCGCTGATGATTTATTTTATCTTGGTACCCTTTAAATCAATCATCATATGGAATACAGGCAACTAGGAGAGAGTAATTTAAAAGTGTCTGCCATTACATTTGGCGCATGGGCTATTGGCGGCTGGATGTGGGGCAGCGCAGAGCGTAAGGATGCGCTGGAAGCGATCCGGGTATCTATTGATCATGGGGTAACCTCCATTGATACAGCGCCTATTTACGGGCAGGGGTTGAGTGAAGAGATCGTAGGCGAAGCCATTAAAGGCCAGCAGCGTGATCAGCTGCAGATCCTGACCAAATTTGGTATGCGCTGGGACCTGGACAAAGGCACGCTGGCTTTTAAAAGCAAGGATAACAGCGGTAAAGACATTGATATTTACAAATATGCCGGCAAGGAAAGCGTGATCCAGGAATGTGAAGACAGCCTGAAGCGCTTAGGCACCGATTATATTGACCTGCTGCAAATTCACTGGGCTGATGTAACTACGCCCATTGAAGAAACCTATGAAGCGGTATTACGCCTGAAAGAACAGGGTAAGATCCGCGAAGCAGGTGTTTGTAACTATAATGTTGAACAAACCAAAGCCGCCAATAGCGTGGTAAAGCTGGCCTCTAACCAGGTACCTTTCAGCATGGTTGAAAGAGGCATTGAAAAAGACCTGGTACCTTATTGTATAGAGAACAAGATAGGCATACTGGCTTACAGCCCGCTGCAGAGAGGCATTCTTACCGGTAAAATAAAACCGGGACACTCTTTTAATGAAGGAGATACCCGTGAAGGCAACCGCTTTTACCAGCCTGAAAATATTACCCGCATTAATGCTTTCCTGGATGAGCTGCGGCCTATGGCGGAAAGTAAAAATGCTACGGTGGCGCAATTGGTGATCCGCTGGACCATTGAAAGGCCGGGCATTACAGTAGCGCTGGTAGGTGCGCGTGATGCGAACCAGGCCATACAAAATGCAAAAGCTATCAATGTTAAGCTGAGCGCTGAGGAGATCGATTATATTAATGAGCGGTTATATAAGCTGCAGCTGGTGTAGGGGAGAAGAAGGAATTGAGCGCCCGGAAGGTGATGAACTTTCCGGGCGTTTTTGTGTTATATAGCCAATTTTATAAATCATTATATTTGTAATTATGGGATTAGTTTACGCAGATATAGAATTAATAAACGGAGAAGAGCTGGGAATGGCCCGCCGTGGATTCATTGACAAAGATGAGGTGAAACGCATGTGGATCAGCGCCCTTGTGGACACAGGTTCTTATATGCTGGCTATCAATGAGAACATACAGGAGCAGTTACAATTTCCGGTTGTAGAAAAGAGAAAGGCGCAATTAGCAAATGGACACATTGTTGAATATGATGTAGTAGCACCGGTTGAAATACGTTTTAAGAACCGGCAGACCACCTGCCGGGCGATGGTATTACCCGGGGATTCGGAGCCTTTGCTGGGTGCTATTCCGCTGGAAGACATGGATGTGCTGATACATCCTCAACGCCAGGAGCTTATCGTGAACCCGGACCATCCTTATTTTGCCCAAATGAAAATGAAATAATCCCCTTAATTCCCAAATACTTTCGTATACTTGCAGTAGCAACAATCTCTCATGCACAACCTGCATACATACTACTTTTTAATGGCTACCCTGGCCATGGATTCGTTAACGGCTTAATAGCCGGCAGCAGCTGCCTTTGGGTAGTATCTTCCTTATCATTTATTTTTTTCGAGCTATTACTCCAACGGTATTGCATGCCTGCAGGCGTTTTCATACACCCGCATTCATAAACCAATCATCATACACCAAAACTTTCTAAAATCCGCTCATATATGCATACAGCTACTGCACCTGTGGTAAATAACAACACACAGGATTTTTTACCGCTGAACGGTACCGACTATGTTGAGTTTTACGTTGGCAATGCCAAACAGGCCGCTCACTTTTACAAAACCGCTTTTGGCTTTCAGTCTGTGGCCTATGCAGGCCCTGAAACCGGCATGCGCGACCGCTGTTCCTATGTGCTGGTACAGAACAAGCTGCGTTTTGTGCTCACCACGCCATTGAAGCCTGGCAATGAAATATCCAGCCACATAGAAAAGCATGGCGATGGTGTTAAAGTACTGGCCCTGTGGGTAGATGATGCCCGTGCCGCTTTTGAAGAAACGGTGAAAAGGGGCGCCAAACCCTTTATGGAGCCCACCGTTGAAAAAGACGAACATGGGGAGGTGGTGCGCAGCGGCATTCATACCTACGGTGATACAGTGCACATTTTTGTAGAGCGCAAAAACTACAAAGGCCTGTTCCTGCCCGGTTATAAGGAATGGAAAACCGTGTATAACCCTGCTGATACCGGTTTACAATATGTTGATCATTGCGTGGGTAATGTTGGCTGGAATGAGATGAACACCTGGGTAAGCTTTTACGGCAATACCATGGGCTTTCACAACCTGATCTCTTTTGACGATAAGGATATTTCCACCGAATACTCGGCCCTTATGAGTAAGGTAATGAGCAATGGCAACGGCCGTGTGAAATTCCCCATCAATGAGCCGGCCGAAGGCAAAAAGAAATCGCAGATAGAAGAGTACCTGGATTTTTACGGCGGCCCCGGCGTACAGCATGTAGCCATTGCCACCAATGATATTATACATACCGTGGGCGAACTACAGCGCCGTGGTGTGGAGTTCCTGACCGTGCCCAGCTCTTATTACGATGAGCTGCTGGAAAGGGTAGGGCATATTGATGAAGACATTGCACCGCTGCGGGAGCTGGGCATCCTGGTAGACCGGGATGAAGAAGGCTACCTGCTGCAGATCTTCACGAAGCCCATCCAGGACCGCCCGACAGTATTCTTTGAGATCATACAGCGTAAGGGCGCCAAATCCTTTGGGAAAGGCAACTTTAAAGCGCTTTTTGAATCCATAGAAAGAGAGCAGGAGCGTAGAGGCAACCTCTGATGAAATAGGATAGGGGCTGGCGAAAGGCCAGCCCTTAATTATCAATGTTTTGGACTACCCACCCCCCGGCAGCAGCATTTTAACTTACCTTTAGCATCTCAGCCCACCCTTTACTTGCACATCCGCCCATACCCTCGTAATTTTGACAATAATCCACAACGATAGCACGTTTGTTTTATGAGGACACAAACATTATTCGGTATCTTGTTCCTGTTAGGGGGTATATTTCAAGCCATTACAGCTTATCTTATTTACGAGGGCCACAACCATTATATTATTAAGCTGGTGAATCGTAAAGTTGGTATTGTTATATATATTATTTTTGCACTATTATTGTTCGTGTTAGCATATTTAAACCTAGCCAGTGGATTAAAATGACCCAGTTAACGGGTATATATAGTTAAAAATTCTTTTTAAAAGTATATGAAGCGGATTATTGCAGCGGTATTATTGATGTGTAGCTTATCTGCGGCGGCCCAGGCACAACAGTCGTTCCTGGAGAACCAGAAGCTGTTTCCCAAGGTGGGCGTGGCGTATCGCGAAAAAGAGGAAGCGTTGAAAAAAGAGTTTGAGAAAAAAGGGCTCACCTACCCGGCCAAATACATTTTCCTGCGTTCCTTTAAGCTGGACAGTGAGCTGGAGATCTGGGTAAAGAACAACGCCAGCGATACTTTCCGCCTGTTTAAATCATACCGGGTTTGCACCCTCTCCGGCAAAATGGGGCCTAAACGTAAGGAAGGCGACCGGCAGGTACCGGAAGGGTTCTACTACATCAACGATTTTAATCCTAACAGCAACTATCACCTGTCACTAGGCTTAAACTATCCCAACTACTCTGATAAAATATTAAGCGATGCAAAAAAGCCGGGTGGTGAAATTTACATTCATGGCAGCTGCCTCACTATTGGCTGTATTCCCTTAACCGACGAGTTTATTGAGGAAGTGTACATTCTGGCGGTAAATGCGAAAAACGCAGGGCAGGATTTTATACCGGTGCATGTATACCCCGTTAAATTCGGCAATACCCGCTCTATGGATTACCTGGGCGGCGTATCCTTAACAGATAACAGCTCCCAGCAGTTTTGGGTAGAGCTGAAAACCGCGTACGACTATTTTGAAAAGCATCACCGCCTGCCGGTGGTACTGGTAGATAATAAAGGGAAGTACGTGATGTAGGGAATAATTAAGAATTAACAATTAACATTATAGCGGCTGTTCTGTAAAGGGACAGCCGCTTTATATTTATGGTTCAGGCTGTTAAATAAGAGAGTGCATGTTATGAAAATTGTTAATGTACGGAATTTCCTGCCGGCCATCTAAAAAAGGTTAGTAGTACTTAATTATCCATTATTGATTATTTTACGGACGGTGTTTGTTTTTTGCTTTTTTTTTCAAAACTTGAGCCGAAAGGTCAAATCAATTTACTATTATGAACAGAAGAGATGCTATCAAGAACGTTGCCCTGTTATTGGGTAGCGCCATTTCTGCTTCCACGTTAGCGGCCCTGGATGGCTGTACAAGCTCTGCACCCAAGAACTATGCCCTGCAGGCGCCGGAAACCAAATCCACACTAGCTGAAATAGCGGAAACCATTATCCCGGAAACCGGTACGCCTGGTGCGAAAGCGGCCAAGGTAGACGATTTCATTGTTACGATGATGAATGATTGTTATGAGCAAAAAGATCAACAGATCCTGCTGGATGGTTTGAAAAAAATAGATGAAGCCAGTAACAAACAGTATAAAAAGGCTTTTGTTGACCTGACTGCAGAGCAGAAAACAGCTATTTTAACGGAAATAGATAAAGAGCGTGTAGCTTATAATAAACGTGAGAATAAAGGGAAAGATGATCCCACGCATTACTTCCAGTTTATTAAAGAGCTTACCCTGTTAGGCTACTTCTCTTCCGAACCTGGCGCTACCAAAGCCCTGCGTTATGTAGCTGTACCCGGTAAATTTGAAGGTTGCGTACCTTATAAAAAAGGCGATAAGGCCTGGGCTGTGTAATATAATTGCACGCTGTTAACTGCCGGCTATTAGCTATTAACCCGATACTAACAGCCGTTAGCTTTATTGATTTCACTCTCAAAAACTGAAATTCCATGAATCTGAATATAAAGGCACAGGAGCAAAATACATACGATGCTATTGTAATAGGCTCCGGTGTAAGTGGTGGATGGGCTGCTAAAGAGCTCACAGAAAAAGGTCTGAAAGTATTAATGCTGGATCGCGGAAAGCCATTGGAACATGTGAAGGATTATGATACCGCTACCAAAGATCCCTGGGAATTTGCGCACCGCGGCCGTATCACCAACGAGCAAAAGGAAACGCATCCCAAACTGAAACGCGATTATCCATATAGCGAGCATAACGAAAAGTTCTGGATCAAAGATTCAGACAGCCCGTATAACGAAGTAAAACGCTTTGACTGGTACCGCCCGGATATTGTGGGTGGTAAATCCATTATGTGGGGCCGCCAGTCGTACCGCTGGAGCGATATTGACTTTGAAGCCAACCTGAAAGATGGTATTGCTGTTGACTGGCCTATCCGTTATAAAGATATAGCGCCCTGGTATGATTACGTGGAAACCTTTGCCGGTATCAGCGGCCAGGCAGAAGGCCTTCCCCAGCTGCCGGATGGCAAGTTTATGCCTGCCATGCCAATGAACTGTGTGGAAACGGAAGTGAAGAAAAGAGTAGAGGCCAAGTTCAAAGACCGCAGGATCACTATGGGCCGTGTGGCTAACATTACGCAGCCATTACCCGGCCGTACCCAATGCCAGTTCCGTAACCTGTGCAGCCGCGGTTGCCCTTTTGGCGCATACTTCAGCACACAGTCATCTACCCTGCCGGCTGCAAGGGCTACCGGTAATCTTACCTTACGCCCGGATTCTATTGTGAACTCCATCATTTATGATGATGCAAAAGGCAAGGCTACCGGCGTAAAAGTAATTGATAAGCACACCAAGGAAATGACGGAGTATTATGCCAAGATCATTTTTGTGAACGGCTCTACCCTGGGCAGCACCTTTGTGCTCATGAACTCCATTTCAAAACGTTTCCCGAATGGTTTGGGCAATGATAGCGGCGTGCTCGGTAAATACCTGATGGATCACCATTTCCGTACAGGCGCTTCCGGTACTGTGGAAGGATTTGATGATCATTACTATTTTGGCCGCCGTGCAAATGGTATTTATGTACCGCGTTACCGCAACATAGGCAGTGATAAGCGCGATTATCTGCGTGGCTTTGGTTACCAGGGTGGCGCCAGCCGCAGCGGATGGCAGCGTGGTATTGCTGAAATGGGAGTTGGTAAAGATTTCAAAGAAGCGCTCACAGAACCCGGTACCTGGAGCATGGGCCTGGGTGGTTTTGGAGAATGCCTGCCCTATGAGCAGAACCAGGTAACCCTGGATAATTCCGTTAAAGATGCCTGGGGACAACCGGTGCTGAAATTTGACGCCGGCTTCTTTGAAAATGAAACCAAGATGCGTAAGGATATGATGAACGATGCCGCTGAAATGCTGGAAGCAGCCGGCGCTAAGGACATCCATACTTTTGATAACGGATCTTACCCCGGCATGGCCATTCACGAAATGGGTACGGCGCGTATGGGCCGCGATCCTAAAACATCTGTGCTGAACGGCTGGAACCAGGTGCATTCCGTAAAGAATGTGTTTGTAACAGATGGCGCATGTATGACCTCTGCAGCCTGTGTGAACCCTTCACTCACCTACATGGCGCTTACCGCCCGTGCAGTGGATTACGCAGTAAAAGAAATGAAGAAAGGAAACATATAAATTATAAATGTGCAGGTGTGTAAATGCGCAGATGGATTAAAGCATACCATCCATTTGCATATCTGCACATCTGCATATTTGCAGATTGAACCATGAATCTCAACATTAGAGCAGTAAAAGAAAACACCTATGACGCAATTGTTGTGGGTTCAGGTATCAGTGGGGGATGGGCAGCCAAAGAGCTGTGTGAAAAGGGACTGAAAACATTAGTGCTGGAAAGGGGCAATGATGTAAAGCACGTAAAAGACTATACCACCGCCATGATGGCGCCCTGGGAGTTCAAACACCGCCTGCAGCTTACCCACGAGGTTAAGCAGAACTATCCCATCCAGAGCCGCTGTTATGCCTTTGACGAATCCTCTCAACAATATTGGGTAAACGATAAGGAGAATCCTTATAACGAGATCAAACCATTCAACTGGTTACGTGGCTACCATGTAGGCGGGCGTTCCCTGATGTGGGGCCGCCAGGTGTACCGCTGGAGCGACTTGGATTTTGAAGCCAATGCAAAAGACGGGCACGGGGTAGACTGGCCGATCCGTTATAAAGATATTGCACCGTGGTATGATTACGTGGAAACCTTTGCCGGCGTTAGCGGTCAGGCAGAAGGGCTGCCACAGCTGCCGGACGGCAAGTTCCTGCCGCCGATGGAAATGAACTGCCTGGAAAAACATGTGGCTGCACGCATCAAAGAAAAGTATAACGACCGCATTATTACCATAGGCCGCGTAGCGCATGCTACTAAACCTATGCAGAATGGCCGCCAGTGCCAGTCGCGCAACCTGTGCCACCGCGGATGTCCCTTTACCGGGTATTTCAGCAGCAACGGCGTTACGCTGCCGGCAGCAGCAGCCACAGGTAACCTTACCCTGCGGCCGGATAGTATTGTAACAGAAATAATTTACGATGAGCAAAAAGGTAAAGCCACCGGCGTACGTGTGCTGGACGCGCACACCCTGCAAACCGTAGAGTATTATGCAAACATCGTTTTCCTGAATGCCTCTACCTTAGGAACAACCTTTGTACTGCTAAACTCAACCTCTAACCGTTTTCCGAATGGTTTGGGGAACGACAGTGAGCAGGTAGGCCATAACCTGATGGACCACCATTTTGGTGTAGGCGCAGATGGGGAGTTTGACGGTTTTGAAGATCAGTATTACAATGCAGGCCGCCGCCCGAATGGTATTTATGTTCCCCGCTTCCGTAACGTGAACGCCGCTACGAAAATGAAAGATTATGTACGTGGCTTTGGTTACCAGGGAGGCGCCGGCCGTGGCCGCGGCAATGGTACAGAAGGCATCGGCGCAGCCCTTAAGGAATCGCTAACGGAGCCGGGCAAATGGAGTATGGGCATTGGCTCCTGGGGTGAGCACCTGCCGTATTATGAGAACAAGGCCACGCTTAATAAAGACAAAAAAGATAAATACGGCTTACCCACCCTGGATATTGATTGTGAGTTTAAGGAGAACGAGCTGGCCATGCGTAAGGATATGCTGGAAAGCGCCAAGGAAATGCTGGCAGCTGCCGGCTTAAAGAATATCACCAGCTATGATGATATGCCGCCTCCCGGCCACTGTATCCATGAAATGGGTACGGCACGTATGGGCCGCGATCCCAAGACCTCTGTGCTGAACAGCTGGAACCAGCTGCATGCCGTAAAGAATGTGTTTGTAACAGATGGCGCCTGCATGGCATCCTCTGCCTGCCAGAACCCGTCCATCACTTATATGGCGCTTACCGCCCGCGCCTGTGATCATGCGGTAACAGAGTTGAAAAAAGGTAATATATAAACGTAACGTATATATGAAAGGTGAAGAATGGAGCAAATGCATTTTTCACCTTTCACTTTTTCATGTATTTTCATCCTTTCTACTATCCGTTTTTGCAGAATGTTAACTTTGACCCTAATTTTTCATCAAGGACAATGAGAACACTTTTACTGAGCCATCTGTTGTTGCTGGCCTGCGTTGTTATGCAGGGCGCTTATGCGCAGGACAAACACAGTTTTGAACTTTCAAAGACCGAATTCCTGCTGGATGGAAAACCCTTCCAGATCATCAGCGGAGAAATGCACCCCGCCCGCATTCCAAAAGAATACTGGAAACACCGCATTCAAATGGCCAAGGCTATGGGCTGTAATACCATTGCCGCTTATGTGTTCTGGAACTACCATGAGCAGGAGCCGGGGACTTTTGACTTCAGCAGCACCAATCATAACATCGCGGAGTTTATTCAGATGGTACAGCAGGAGGGGATGTGGGTATTACTGCGCCCCGGGCCTTATGTATGTGCGGAGTGGGAGTTTGGCGGTTTACCGCCTTACCTGCTGCGTACACCGGATATTAAGGTACGCTGCCTGGATCCCCGCTATATGCAGGCCGTAGAGCGGTATGTAGCGGCATTGTCGGCACAGGTGAAACCGCTGCTGGCAGCCAACGGCGGCCCTATATTAATGGTGCAGATAGAAAATGAATACGGCAGCTTTGGTAATGACAAAGCCTACCTGAACCGCCTGAAAGAGCTGTGGGTGCAGAATGGTATTACCGGGCCTTTTTATACGGCAGACGGCGCAGCCAAACCTAACCTGGAGGCCGGCACTGTGCCGGGCGCCGCTATAGGCCTGGATCCCGGCGCATCGGAGGCTGATTTTACGGCAACCGCCAGCCTGTACCCGGATGTACCTATTTTCAGCAGCGAGTCTTACCCAGGCTGGTTAACCCACTGGGGCGAGCAATGGGCGCGGCCTGATAAAGAAGGCATTTTGCGGGAAGTAAAATACCTGCTGGATAATAAACGCTCTTTTAACCTGTATGTAATACATGGCGGTACCAACTTTGGCTACACCGCCGGCGCCAATTCCGGCGGCAAAGGTTATGAGCCGGACCTTACCAGCTATGATTATGATGCGCCTATTAATGAGCAGGGTGTAGCTACGGCCAAATACATGGCCTTCCGGCAAATGATCAGCAACCATCTGCATAAGGCATTACCCCGTATACCAGCGCCTATACCCACTATCAGCTTCCCGGCCGTACCCATGATACCCTTTACCAGTATCTGGGAGCAATTGCCGGAGGCGGTGCATTCCGCACAACCGCAGCCCTTTGAGGCTTATGCGCAGGATTATGGCTTTATGCTGTACCGCACTACCCTGGTAGGGCATAAAAGCGGCAAGCTTACGATTACGGAGCTGCATGATTATGCCACCATTTACCTGAACGGGGAGTACATGGGTAAATTAGACCGCCGTTTGGGAGAGAACAGCATTGAGATCCCGAAGAGCAATGTAAAAGACCCGGTGCTGGAAATACTGGTAGAAGGTATGGGCCGTATCAACTTTGCACAGCAGATCATTGACCGCAAAGGCATTACCGACCGCGTAACCCTGAATGGCATGACGCTTATGAGCTGGGATGTATTTGGCCTGCCCATGACGGAAAAGTATATCCAGAACCTGCATCCTACCAGCGGCACCACTGCCAAACCGGGGCAGTTCTTTAAAGGCACGTTTAAGCTGTCGCGCGTGGGCGATACCTATATTGACTTTTCGCAGCTTAAAAAAGGCCTGATCTGGGTGAACGGGCATAACCTGGGCCGCTACTGGGATATAGGCCCGCAAACACGCCTGTATTGCCCTGCCGGCTGGCTGAAAAAGGGGAATAATGAAATTGTGGTGTTTGACCTGCACCAGACAGCCCCGGCCTCTGTAAGCGGCGCCAGGACCTTAGAATAAGTTTATTAATAGATACATACCTGTTAGTGCCTGGTTTTAGTTTAAAATCAGGCACTAATAATTTACAACTAATCGCTAACTACGCCGCTCTCACCCCTGTATTGCTTTTTCCGCACAAAAACCTTAACTTACAATAACTGGTTTTTCATATTTCTTCATTTTTAAAAGGCCTCGTTATGGGAACTGTACGAAATATCCTGCAGGCCAAGGGTCATGCAGTATACTCCATTAACCCGGACAGCAGCGTATTTGAAGCGTTAAAGATTTTGGTAGATAAAAATGTTGGCGCTTTAATGGTTGTTGATGATCAGGGTAAATTCCTCGGCGTTTTCTCAGAACGCGATTATGCACGCAGAGTGATCCTTAAAGGCAGGGCATCCAAGGAAACTGCTATTCGTGAAATTATGACCGAACGCCCTATTACGGTCTGCGAAAACGATTCTATTGAAGACTGTATGGTAAAGATGACGGATAAACGTATCCGCCACCTGCCTGTAACGGATGATCAGCAACGGCTGATAGGCCTGATCTCCATTGGTGATGTGGTAAAGTTCATTATTGATGAACAGCGCTATATTATCAATAACCTGGAGAGCTACATTAGCGGCACCCATACGTGATCCGGGATCTGGGATGTACGATTTTAGATTTTAGATTTGATAAAAAGGGCTGCTCCGCTTCAATCAAATCTAAAATCTAAAATGGAAATGGTGGTTTGTATTATTTTTTGTACATTCATATCACATATTCATTACCGTAAGACAGTAGTAGATAAGTAGCATGTAGTTCATTTGACAGATTAACAGACTGACTTTTAAAGTTCTTGTTCGCTTGGAGGGCGATGTATCTTGAAAGAATCAGTTATTGAAACAGCTCCTGTTTGGCCCTTTATAGTTTTCGGGGCCATTGTACTGGTACTGGTAGGTGCCATCCTGGGACTCTCATATATCCTGGGGCAGCATCATAAAGACCGTGCCACCGGTGAAGCCTATGAATCCGGCATCCTTTCCACAGGCTCTGCACGTTTGCGCTTCCCTTCTCAATTTTACCTTATTGCCATGTTGTTCGTGATCTTTGATATTGAAACCGTTTTCATTATCTCATGGGTCATTGCATTTGATGAACTGGGCTGGGCTGGTTACATTGGCGTAAGCATCTTTATCTTTATTTTATTAGTGGTATTGATCTATGAATGGCGCAATGGCGCACTGGATTTCGGACCGGATGGAAAGAAGATATTGCGGGCCTATAAAAAAATGCGCAGCAGCGCCAAAGCCGCTGATAGTGGCAGCATACAGCTGCCGCCACCACAACCGGCCCATTAACACTACCGAAAAATACATTAAGGTATATAGGACTATCTGAAAAAAAGGATGTATTTATTATTCCACGGATCTAATTAAAAGACTGGCCTTCTACTCCTCTTTACAGCCAGACTGGATTGGAATCAATTGAATTGTCAATTACACATTACGAATGAAGGAGAACCGTATGGTTACTGCGTTTGTAATAATGTTTTGATGGTTCGCCGACACACAGATTCAATTACGAATTGTCAATCACACATTACGAATACGCAGGCCGTATGTGGCTACTGTGTTTGTAATAATGTATTGATGGTTTGTAGTTACACGCTTCTTCTTTATTACACAATTAATGCAAAGGATTAGTTACGAATGAAGGAAACCGTAAACGGTTACTGTATATCGTTCTTCGTTGTTATTCGTAATTACATACCTCCATCGCTTAAGCATGCATAGCTCGGAATGCGTGCAGGCGAACTATTACCCGATCGTAATTAATAATCTGTAATTAATAATTCTCCCCTATGGATTGGTGGTTAAGTAGCGCACAGGATCAAACCGGTAAAGTAAACGGTAATACTTCCCTTGAACAGGCCATGCAGCAAAGCATGATATTAAGCTCTGTGGACCGCTTGCTGGCCTGGGGCCGCAAAAATTCCCTGTGGCCCTTTCACTTTGGATTATCCTGCTGTTTTGTGGAAATGGCCACTGCCATGACACCCAAATATGATGTGGCGCGCTTTGGCGCAGAGGTGATCCGCGGCACACCCCGTGAGGCCGATGTGATGATCATTGCCGGTACCGTGTTCATTAAAATGGCGCCTATTATTAAACGCCTGTATGAGCAGATGATGGAACCGCGCTGGGTGATCTCCATGGGATCCTGCGCCAACTCCGGCGGTATGTATGATATCTATAGCGTAGTGCAGGGTGTAGATAAGTTTTTACCGGTAGATGTATATGTACCTGGTTGCCCGCCGCGGCCCGATGCTTTTATGCAGGGGCTGGGAATGCTGCAGCAATCTGTGGGTAAGGAAATACGTCCGCTTAGCTGGATGATCGGTGACCAGGGTGTAATAAAGCCGGATAAGATCTCCATGCGCGAAGTGTTGCATGATAAGCGGCAGCAAATGACGCAGTTCAAAACACCGGATGAGATTTGAGTGGGCCGATGGTCGATGGTCCATAGTCCATGGCCTATAGTGAGAAGAAGAATTTTACGTGAGATGGTAAAGCAGCTTTGAAAAAACAGCAACGAAACAATATGAACGATATCAAATCAGCACTGGATGCCCGCTTTGGAGAACAAACCTGTAAAGAACAGGTAACCCGCGATGCAATGCCCACCTTTTGGGTGCCGCAGGAAAAGCTGGTGACCGTGCTGCAATACCTGAAATCCGATCTTACACAACCTTACCGCATGCTCTATGACCTTACGGCCATTGATGAGCGTGCGTATAAAAGGCCGCAGAACGGACATATACCTTATGACTTCACCGTTGTTTACCACCTCTTCTCCTTCGGGCAAAATGCCTTCCTGCGTTTGAAAGTAGGGCTGCGGGGCGAGTATCCCTCCCTGCCCAGCATTACACATATATGGCCTGCCGCCAACTGGTATGAGCGCGAAGTGTTTGACATGTTCGGCATCCGCTTTAACGGCCACCCCTTACTAAAACGTATTTTAATGCCCAGCACCTGGGAAGGTCACCCATTGCGCAAAGAGCATCCTGCACGCGCCACGGAAATGGGACCATTCAAACTCTTTGATGAAAAGGTAGACCGGGAGCAGGAAGCCCTGCAGTTCCGCCCGGAAGACTGGGGCCTGAAGCTGCACAGCGAAGATGCCGATTTTATGTTCCTGAACATAGGCCCCCAGCACCCCGGCACGCATGGCGTGCTGCGTATTATTCTGCAGCTGAACGGAGAAGACATTGTAGACGCAGTACCCGACATTGGCTTTCACCATCGTGGTGCAGAGAAAATGGGCGAGCGTCAGTCATGGCATACCTATATTCCCTATACCGACCGTATTGACTATTTAGGCGGGGTAATGAACAACCTGGCCTATTTACTGTCTGTTGAAAAGCTGGCTGGTATTGAGGTGCCGCTGCGTGCGCAGGTGATACGTGTTATGCTGTGTGAGTTCTTCCGCATTGCCAGCCACCTGGTATGGTATGGCACCTTTGCGCAGGATGTAGGGCAGCTGTCGCCGGTGTTCTATATGTTCACCGACCGGGAACGCGTATTTGAAATTATTGAAGCTATCTGCGGCGGCCGTATGCATCCCAACTGGTTTCGTATAGGCGGCGTAGCGCAGGACCTGCCCAATGGCTGGGATAAGCTGGTGCGTGAGTTTATCCGTTATTTTCCGCCCAAGCTGCGCGAGTATGATAAGATGGTAATGCAGAATGCTTTATTTAAAGCACGCACCGTAGGCATTGGTATTTACACGCTGGAAGAAGCCATTGAATGGGGCGTTACCGGCCCTGGCTTGCGCGCCTGCGGCCTGGAATGGGATATGCGTAAAATGCGGCCTTACAGCGGGTATGAGAACTTTGCTTTTGAAGTACCTACTGCCAACAACGGCGATTGCTATGACCGCGCACGGGTACGGGTAGACGAAATGCGGCAAAGCCTGCGCATTATTGAACAATGCCTGGAACATATGCCGGCAGGGGATTTTAAGTCGCACCACCCGCTGGCCACGCCGCCAGTGAAGCAGTATACCATGCATGATATTGAAACGCTGATCCACCACTTCCTCAATGTTAGCTGGGGGCCGGTAATACCGGCCGGTGAGGCCATGAGCTGTATAGAAGCTACCAAAGGCTGGAACGGCTATTATCTTACCAGCGATGGCAATACCTCGCCTTACCGTGTAAGAGTACGCACCCCCTCTTTCCCGCATATGCAAATGATCCCGTACATCAGCCGCAGCTATACAGTAGCCGATCTGCTGTCCATACTGGGCGGGATGGATTATGTGCTGGCGGATATAGATAGATGATAAATGTGCAGATATGCAGATGTGCAAATGAAAAAAATAAATAGATATGATACTATGTTAACACAAACAGAAATATCAAAAATAGAACATGAGCTGCAGCACGTGCCTGTAAGAAAAGCGGCGGTAATAGAAGCATTGAAGATAGTGCAGGAGCAGCGCCGCTGGGTATCTGATGAGAATGTGGAAGATATTGCTGCGCTGTTAGGTATGAGCGCGGATGAAGTGGATAGCGTGGCAACCTTTTATAACCTCATTTTCCGGCAGCCGGTTGGCCGCCATGTGATCCTGGTATGTGACAGCATCAGCTGCTGGGTAATGGGGTATGAGAACATCCGCAAAACGCTGATGGAGCTGCTGCAGATCAAATACGGACAAACCACCCCGGACGGGCGTTTTACCTTGCTGCCCAATCCCTGCCTGGGTACCTGTGATCACGCGCCGGCTTTAATGGTAGACCAGGATCTGTACAGGGACCTGAATGAAAAGAACATTGGTGAGATACTGGATAAATATGAATGAATAGTTGCAGTTGCCAGTGAGCGTTTTGCAACAGCTCACTGTAAACTGCCAGCTGCCAATTATAAACTGCAAACCAATATGGAGGCTCCGCTTACATCGGATATTCAACCCGGCTTGTCGTTGGACCTCAGGGCTTATGAAGCCCTGGGGGGTTACCAGGCATTACGTAAAGCATTACAGCAAATGACACCGCAGGAGGTGACTGCGCTCATAAAAGAATCTAACCTGCGGGGCAGGGGTGGCGCAGGTTTCAGCACAGGCATGAAGTGGAGCTTTGTACCTATGAATGTAAAAGGCCCCAAATACCTGATAGCAAATGCCGATGAAATGGAGCCCGGTACTTTCAAAGACCGCTGGCTGCTGGAAGGTAATCCGCACCAATTAATAGAAGGCATGATCCTCTCTGCCTACGCTATACAGGCTAACATCTCTTTTGTGTTCCTGCGCTGGGCGTATAAGGAAGCGGCGGTAGTGATCCGCAAGGCGCTGAGCGAAGCCTATGCTGCCGGCTATTTAGGCAACAATATTTTAGGAAAGGATTTTTCCCTGGAAATGCACCTGCATACCGGCGTGGGACGCTATATGTGCGGGGAGGAAACCGCGCTGCTGAACTCACTGGAAGGCAAGCGCGCCGTACCCCGTGCCAAACCGCCTTTTCCGCAGATCAGCGGTTTGTTTGGCCATCCTACTATTGTAAACAATGTTGAAACGCTTTCATTCATTCCACATATCGTAAATAAAGGAGCCGCCTGGTTCCAGTCCCTGAGCCGTACCGGCGACGGGGGTACGAAAATATATGGTGTGAGCGGACGGGTAAATAAGCCCGGCGCCTGGGAATTACCCATGGGCGTAACTATGCGCGAACTCTTAGAAGATTATGCCGGTGGTATGCAAAACGGCTACCGTTTCCGCGGGGCCTTGCCCGGCGGTGCATCCACAGATTTCTTAACATCAGACCATCTGGATACCCCAATGGATTTTACCGCTGTAGCTGCAGCGGGCAGCCGGCTGGGCACAGGTACTATGGTGGTGCTGGACGACCAAACCTGTCCGGTGGGCTTTGTACATAACCTGGAGCATTTCTTTGCACAGGAATCCTGCGGGTTTTGTACGCCCTGCCGGGAGGGTTTACCCTGGACCGAAAAAATATTGTATGCCCTGGAACAGGGGCATGGTACGGAAGAAGACCTGGTACAGCTGGAAATGCATACGCATTTGCTGGGACCAGGCAATACTTTTTGCGCGCTGGCTCCCGGCGCAATGGAACCATTGCAAAGCGCGCTGAAATATTTCCGGGAAGATTTTGAACAGCATGTACACGAAAAAAAATGTCCCTATGGCAATCATACACATTGATGGCAAATCATACGAAGTAAAGGAAGGCAAGAACCTGCTGGAAACCTGCCTGTCGCTGGGCCTGGACCTGCCTTATTTTTGCTGGCACCCGGCGCTGGGCTCTGTAGGCGCCTGCCGGCAATGCGCAGTAAAATCATTTAAGGATGAAAAAGATACCAAAGGAAAGCTGGTGATGTCGTGCATGGAGCCGGTAAAAGATCAGCTGCGTATATCCGTAAGCGATAAGGAAGCAGCAGCTTTCAGGGAGCAGGTAATAGGCTGGCTGATGACCAACCACCCGCATGATTGCGCAGTGTGTGATGAAGGCGGCTCCTGCCATTTGCAGGATATGACGGTAATGACCGGGCATAGCTACCGCAATTATCATTTCTCCAAACGCACTCATAAAAATCAATATATCGGCCCTTTTCTGAACCATGAAATGAACCGCTGCATACAGTGTTACCGCTGCGTGCGTTTTTATAAAGATTTTGCAGGCGGCAAGGACCTGGATGTTTTTGCCGCGCATAACCATGTATACTTTGGCCGTCATAAAGAGGGTACGCTGGAAAGTGAGTTCAGCGGCAACCTGGCAGAGATCTGTCCTACGGGTGTGTTTACAGACAAAACACTCAAGCAGCATTATACCCGCAAATGGGATATGACCTATGCGCCATCCATTTGCCAGGGCTGTGGCCTGGGCTGTAATATTATTGCCGGTGAGCGTTATGGTTCCTTACGGCAGATCAGCAGCCGGTATAACGGCGCTGTGAACGGCTATTTCCTTTGCGACCGCGGGCGTTATGGCTATGAGTTTGTGAACAGTGAGCGCCGCATACGGGAGGTGGCCATCCGCGGCCTTATGGACCACACTATTGATCCCGGCGCTGCATTGCAGTATTTACAGGACAAGCTTCCTGCCGGGCGCACTATTGGCATTGGTTCCCCGCGCGCTTCGCTGGAATCCAACTTTGTATTACAGCAGCTGGTAGGGGAAGATAATTTTTACCTGGGCATGTCAGATGCAGAACATGACCTGGCTACGCTGGCCTTGAAAATATTAAAGAAGGGGCCTGTGCGTACGCCCTCCATGCAGGAAGCAGCTACTGCCGATGCGGTGTTGATACTGGGTGAGGACCTGTTGAACACCGCGCCTATGATGGCTTTATCTGTACGGCAGGCGGTACGCAAACAACCGTTGCAGGAAGCTATGAACACCACGCATGTGCCGGCCTGGCAGGATGCGGCGGTGCGTGAAGCCATGCAGGATAAACACGGGTCTTGTTATATACTGCATGTACAACCAACCGGGCTGGATGAAATAGCCACCCGTACCTATCATACAGCACCGGACAATATTACCCGTATAGGCTTTGCCGTGAGCCAGCTATTAGGCGCTCCGGTAGCAGCTATAAAAGACCTTTCGGAAGAGGAGCAGCAGCTGGCGCAAGCCATTGCCGATGGATTACTGGCTGCAGAACGGCCTTTGATCATTGCCGGTTATGGCTGCGGCTGTGAGGGCACTATGCGGGAAGCCGCCAATATCAGCTGGGCATTACAGCAAAAAGGCAAAGCAGCTATGCTGGTGCTTACCGTGCCTGAATGTAATAGCTTGGGCCTGGAAATGCTGGGCAACCATCGCCTGGAAACTGCGGTGACCGCAGTGCTGGACGGCGACATAGATACCGTTATTATCCTGGAAAATGACCTGTACCGGCGCTTAGACCGGCATATAGCAGACCAGTTCTTTCAGCATTGTAAGGAAGTGGTACTGCTGGATCACCTGTATAATGCTACGGCAGAAAAAGCTACGGTATTATTACCTGCCGGCACCTTTGCAGAATCAGACGGTACGCTGGTGAACAATGAAGGCCGGGCGCAACGTTTCTTCCAGGTATTTGCAGGCAGCGGCGTAGTGCAGGAAAGCTGGCGCTGGTTAATACAGCTAGGCGCTGCTACTAATAATACCCGCTTGAAAAAGCTGGTGTACCTGGATGATGTAACGCAGGCGCTGGCACAATCATCCGCCATTTTCACAGGTATTGATCGGCTAACACCGCCGGCAGATTTTCGTATAGCCGGGCAAAAGATACCACGGGAGCCACACCGTTACAGCGGCCGTACAGCCATGCTGGCCAATATAAATGTGAGCGAACCCAAACCGCCGGAAGATGCGGATACCGCTATGTCGTTCACCATGGAAGGTTACCGCGGAGAGCCGCCATCTTCCATGATCCCCTTCTTCTGGTGGCCGGGCTGGAACTCCGTGCAATCCATCAACAAATACCAGACAGAGGTAGGCTGCTCCCTGCACGACGGGGATTCCGGCAAGCGGCTGATAGAGCCCAGTGCTACTAACGGTAACGGGCAGGCGCCTTATTTTTCCTATTCACCGGACAATTTTGTTCCGCTGGCCGGGCATTTAATGCTGGTGCCTTTATACCACATTTTCGGATCAGAAGAGCTGAGCGTACATACGCCTGCAGTGGCCGAACGTATGCCGGCGCCTTACATTTTGCTGAACCCGGAAGATGCGCAGCGTTACCAGGTAATGGAATCGCACCAGCTGCAGCTGTCGGTTAACGGGCATCCCTATACGTTTACGGTAAAGATAGATGCCACGCTGCATAAGGGCATGGCCGGTTTGCCGGTAGGCTTGCCGGGGATAGAAGTGGTGGGCGTACCGGTGCTGGGAAAATTGTGATGAATTAATAATTAAGAATGAAGAATTAATATATGGACAAGCTTCAAAAACATCTTTTATGAGCGCTGGTCATTATTGGTTAGTTATTGGTGGCGTACTGTTCGTGATCCTGAACACAGCAGCCGGTTTAATATGGCTGGAACGCAGGATGCTGGCTCTGTGGCAGGACCGGTACGGGCCTAACCGCGCCGGGCCCTTTGGGCTGTTCATTGTGCTGGCAGATACCATCAAGCTTTTCTTTAAGGAGGACTGGATACCGCCTTTTGCAGATAAGGTGGTGTTTGTATTTGCGCCGGCAGTTGTAGTGGCCAGTGTGCTGCTAAGCTTTACTATTATACCGTTTGCGCCCAATGTGGTGGTGGCGGATTTTAATGTAGGGGTGCTGTTCTTCCTGGCTATGTCGTCCATGGGTGTGTACAGCATTGTGCTGGGCGGCTGGGCCTCCAATAATAAGTATGCTTTGCTGGGCGCTATGCGCGGCGCATCGCAAATGATCAGCTATGAAGTTTTTATGGGTCTGTCCCTGATGGGCGTGGTTATTTTGAGTGGTTCCTTTAACCTCAGTGAGATCGTGGCAGCGCAAAAGAATGGCTGGTACATTCTGCCGCAGTGTGTAGGCTTTTTTATTTTCCTGATTGCGGGTATTGCGGAAACGCACCGCCTGCCCTTTGATATACCGGAAGCGGAAAGCGAGCTGGTGGCAGGCTTTCACTCGGAGTACTCCGGTATGAAGTTCGGCATGTTCTTCATAGGGGAGTATATGGGCATCACGCTGATCTCCTCGATGGTGGTAACCTTATATTTCGGCGGCTGGCTGGGACCTGCTTTTCTGCCCCCGGTGATCTGGTTTGTATTAAAAACGTTTGTGTTCATTATGCTGTTCATCCTGCTAAGGGCCTCTATGCCCCGCCCGCGGTATGATCAGCTGATGGAATACGGATGGAAGATCTTATTTCCGTTGTCGCTGGTAAACCTGCTGATAACGGCTGCTATTAAATTACTCATCAAGTAAATCAAAACATCATGTTTAGTCTGTTGCGCAGTATGTGGCTGGTTTTCCTGCACATGTTCCATAAAAGGGAAACCTACCAGTATCCTGAGGAAAGAGCGCCGCTGCCGGCCCGTTGGCGGGGCCGCATAGCGCTTACCCGCGATCCTGATGGCGGTGAACGCTGCGTGGGCTGTTATTTATGTGCGGCGGCCTGCCCGGTGGATTGTATTTCGCTGCAGGCAACGGAAGATGAGCACGGGCGGCGTTACCCGGAATTTTTCAGGATCAATTTTTCACGCTGCATCTTTTGCGGTTTTTGTGAAGAGGCCTGTCCTACCTACGCCATACAACTGTTACCTGATTTTGAAATGGCGGAGTATAACCGCCAGAACCTGGTGTATGAAAAGGAAAACCTGCTGATCAACAGCCAGGGTAAATATCCGGGTTATAACTATTACAGGGTGGCCGGCATGGCTATAGACGGCAAAGCAAAAGGCGAAGCCGAACATGAAGAACCACCGGTAGATATTAAGAGCTTATTGCCATAAGATCGTAAATCGTACTCCCATGGGTGTTCTCTTTTACATAACAGCGGCCATTGCTGTTTTCTCTACCGCGATGGTAGTAACACGGTTCAATATCATGCACGCATTGCTGTACCTGATCGTGTCGCTGTTATCTGTAGCGGTGATCTTTTACCTGTATGGCGCGCCTTATATGGCTTCACTGGAAATCATTGTATATGCCGGCGCTATTATGGTGCTGATCATCTTTTTTGTAATGATGCTGAACCTGGGCCCGGAAAGCTCGCGTTTGGAAAAGCAGTGGTTAAAGCCCGGTATGTGGGCGGTGCCTGCTGTGTTCTGCGTGGTACTGCTGGGCGAGCTGGTATACCTGATCGCGCAAAATCATACACCCGTTACCGGTATTAAAGAAGTACCGCCCAAAGAGGTAGGCCGTGCCTTGTTCGGCCCTTATATACTGGCCGTGGAGCTTAGCGCTATGCTGCTGATGGCGGGCATTGTGGGCGCCTATCATTTAGGCCGGCAGCAACCAAAAACCTTACACCGTTTTCTTCAAAGCAAACCATCATGAACATTCATCCAACCACTGCAGGCATGACGCTGGCCGGGATCCTTTTTGTACTTGGGCTTATCAGTATGCTCATACGCCGTAACATGATCTTTATGCTGCTGTCGGTAGAGATTATGCTGAATGCGGCAGGACTGGCCTTTATAGTGGCATCCTCACACTGGGCGCAGCCGGATGGGCAGGTGATGTTCATGTTCATTCTGTCAATGGCTGCCGCAGAAGTGTCTGTGGGGCTGGCGCTGATCCTGCAGCTCTATCACCAGCTGAAATCACTGGATAGTGATGAAGCCAGCAGGATGAAAGGATAAAAGAACAACAAACCATAAATCATTGTTTATGCTTTTCCTCATACCGGCATTGCCATTCTTTTCTGCCCTGGTGCTTATACTGGCCGGGCGCTCCCTGAACAAGGCGGCGGTTTCTGTGATTGCCTGCGGCAGTATGGGGATAGCTGCGGCTATTACATTGGTATTGGGGCTGCCATTCATACAATCCGGCGCGCATGTTATAGTACAACACTTATGGACCTGGATGCAGGCCGGCACATTCAGCGCCGGTATTGACCTGCGGCTGGATGCCTTATCGCTGGCCTTTGTATTTGTGATAACGTTTGTAGGTTTTCTTATTCATGTGTACTCTACCGGGTACATGGCTGAGGATGCGGATTACAGCCGTTTTTTTGCCTGTATGAACCTGTTCGTAGGCGCTATGCTGCTGCTAGTGCTGGCCGATAATTTATTGCTGTTATACTTTGGCTGGGAGGGTGTTGGCTTGTGCAGCTACCTGCTGATAGGTTTCTGGTATAAGGATCCTGCCAATGGATATGCGGCCCGCAAGGCTTTTATTGTAACCCGCGTGGGCGATACTGCCATGGCCATTGCCCTGTTCATGCTATTTCAGTATACCGGTACTTTACAGATCCAACAGATATTAGATCAGGCGCCGCAGCTATGGGCTGCAGGTAATAGCACCATTGTATTGATCGCTTTCCTGTTATTGGGTGGGGCTGTGGGCAAGTCGGCACAACTGCCGCTGCAAACCTGGCTGCCGGATGCTATGGCCGGTCCTACGCCGGTGAGCGCATTGATACATGCAGCCACCATGGTTACAGCAGGTGTGTACCTGATTGCGCGCACGCATGTATTGTTTGAGCTGGCGCCGGCAGCGCAAACCGGGGTAGCCGTTATTGGCGCCGTTACTTTATTGCTGGCGGGCTGCAGCGCATTGGTGCAAACAGATATTAAACGGGTGCTGGCCTATTCCACCATCAGCCAGATAGGCTATATGTTCCTGGCGCTGGGCGTAGGCGCATGGTCTGCTGCTATTTTCCATTTTGTAACACATGCTTTTTTTAAAGCCTTATTGTTCATGGGCGCCGGCGCAGTGATAGTAGCCATGCACCATGAGCAGGATATGTTTAAAATGGGCGGGCTGCGAAAACAGCTGCCTGCGGTGTTCTGGGTGTTCTTAATTGGCTCCGCTTCGCTGTCGGCCATCCCGTTCATTACATCCGGTTTTTATAGTAAAGATCAGATCGTGTGGCTGGCATGGTCCTCCGTGCACGGGCATACGTTTTACTGGATTGCCGCCATTACCGGCGCTTTCCTTACCGCTATGTACACCTTCCGTATGGTGTTCCTCACCTTTTACGGGCCTAAAGCATCGCACCACACGCCGCATGCACCGGGTAACAGTATGATGATACCGCTGTACATACTGGCGCTGTGCAGCACCCTGGCCGGTTTTGTGGAGCTGCCGCATACCATGGGACATGTAACGCTGTTCAGCGACTGGCTGCAGCATATATTACCGGCGGTACAGCTACAGCAGGAATCTACTGCGCTGGAATGGACCTCCCAGCTGCTGGCGGCAGGCCTTACCTTCCTGGGTATTTACATTGCCTGGGTATGGGTAATTGAAAGGCCGGATGGCATGCTGCGTTTTTCGCAAATGCCTTTTATGCGCTGGCTGCGCAAATTATGGTTCAGCGGCTGGGCCTTTGATGCCCTGTATGATGAAATGCTGGTGCATCCTTTTGTACGTACGGCCCGCATGAACCGGCGCGATATGATAGACCGCATCTATACTACGCTGGCCCGCATTATGGAATGGGGCCATAATATACTGGCCCGCACGCAAAACGGCATTCTGCGCTGGTATATTATGGGCGTGGTGCTGGGCGCTATAGTGATATTAAGCGTGCTGATATGGCGCGTAAATGTATAAAATCTAAAACCGTAGATCCGAATGGTCCTGTTATATATTATACTGATACCCATGTTCGGCGCTTTGCTTTCCTGGCTGGCATCAGCCAGGAACCTGGCGCTATGCCGATGGATTGCGTTGGTAAGCCTGTTGTGCGATCTGTTGCTGGTAACCGTTTTGTGGGCGGGTAACACTGCAGATCCAACGCCTGCCGGGCACTGGATGTACAACTGGCAGCGGCCCTGGATCCCGCATTTTGGTATTAGCCTGCACCTGGCTATGGACGGGCTAAGCCTGGTAATGCTGGCGCTTACCTTTTTCCTGGGCGCCTTATCCGTATTAATATCGTGGCGGGAAATAAAATATAAAACCGGCTTCTTTCACTTTAACCTGCTGTTTGTAATTGCCGGCATAGCCGGTGTTTTCCTGACCATGGACCTGTTCCTGTTCTACTTTTTCTGGGAAGTGATGTTAATACCGATGTACTTCCTGATAGGGATCTGGGGGCATGAGCGGCGGGAGTATGCGGCGTATAAGTTCTTCATTTTTACGCAAGCCGGCGGGCTGTTAATGCTGCTGGCCATACTGGGCCTGTACTTTGTTCATGGCGCTAACACCGGCGTATATACGTTCGATTATTTTTACCTGTTAAATACGCCCATGGAGCGGGCCGTGGCGCAATGGCTGATGCTGGGTTTCCTGGTGGCCTTTGTTGTAAAGCTGCCGGCCATTCCCTTTCATACCTGGCTGCCCGATGCGCATACCGAAGCGCCTACCGCGGGCAGCGTGGTGCTGGCAGGACTGTTATTAAAAACAGGCGCGTATGGCATTCTGCGTTTTGTGCTGCCACTGTTTCCCGCTGCATCGCACGAATTTGCACCCTGGGCTATGCTGCTGGGCGTAGCAGGTATTTTGTACGGCGGGCAGCTGGCTTATTCACAGCCGGATCTGAAACGGCTGATTGCCTATACCAGCGTTAGTCATATGGGCTTTGTGCTGCTGGGGGCTTTTGCTTTTAATGAATTGGCTTATAAAGGCGTGGTAATGCAAATGATCACACATGGCATCAGCACCGGCGCCTTGTTTATGATAGCAGGCGCTTTGTATGAACGTATGCATACCCGTGAGCTAAGCCGTATGGGCGGCTTATGGCCTGCCATGCCGGCTATGGGCACCGTAACTATGATCTTTGTGATGGCATCGCTGGGATTACCCGGGCTGGGAAATTTTGTGGCAGAGTTCATGATCCTGTTAGGCAGCTGGCAGGCAAACCATATCATGACCATACTGGCTACTATCGGTTTGGTGATTGCCACGGTATACTCCCTGCGCATTATGCAAAAAGTATTCTTCGGGCAATCAGAACGGCAGTATGCCCTGCCGGACCTCGGATTGCGGGAATGGCTGATCATGGCGCCATTGGTAGTGGTGATCTTGTGGCTGGGCGTGTATCCCCAGACGGTGCTGGGGACAATTACGAATTACGAATTACGAATTACGACGTTTAACAAGGGGAATGTACCGCGTGATGAAAAGAGTAAAGTTGTGATTCCAGTAAGTGATTCATCGTTCGTAATTAATCATGCGCCGTAGCAACATTATCCATAATCAAAACAATTCGTAATTCGTAATTGATAATTCGTAATTAACTCTGTTATGACTTTCGATGACTTACTTAGCCTGGGGCCTTTATTCAATATCTGCGGAGCAGCGGTATTGTGTATGCTGCTGGTAGCTATCTGGCGTAACCACCGGCTTATCTATTATGTGACCCTGGTGGCTTTTGCGCTGGCGCTGATGTCGGTAGTGCCGGTTGCTTCGCTGTTGCCGCATACCATTGCCCCGCTGGTGGTAATAGATATGTTTGCGCTGTTTAACAGCGGCGCTATTGTAGGGTCGGGGCTGATCATTGTATTGTTATCCTACAACTATTTCGAGGAGCGGGAAGAGCGTAAGGAGGAGTATTACCTGCTGTTGCTGCTGGCTACTGCCGGTGCGCTGGTGCTGGTGATCAGCCGGCATTTTATGTCGTTCTTCCTGGGGCTGGAAATGCTGAGCATTAGCCTGTATGGCCTTATCGCATACCTGCGTGCCCGCCAGCGTTCAGATGAAGCAGGCATAAAATACCTGATACTGGCGGCATTATCCTCTGCATTCTTATTGTTTGGGATGGCGCTGGTATATGGTTTTACCGGGCATATGGATTTTCCCGGTATAGGCGCTTACCTGCGGCAGGCGGGCACTTTCCCGCTGCCTGTAATTGCGGGTTTTGGACTGATGCTGATAGGGATCGGCTTTAAGCTGGGCATTGTGCCTTTTCATATGTGGGCGCCGGATATTTATGAAGGTGCGCCGTTGCCGGTAGCTGCTTTTGTAGCTACTATTTCAAAAGGTGGTGTGCTGGTGGTGCTGATCCGTTTTTACCAGGATATTGACGGCCGCAATTATACCATGCTGTGGTGGATACTGGCTATTACTTCCATTGCTTCTATGTTCGTTGGCAACCTGCTGGCCCTTACGCAGCAGAATATTAAGCGTATGCTGGCTTATTCGTCCATTGCACACCTGGGCTATTTGCTGGTAGCTTTTTTATCCGGCGCGCAGTCGGGTTTGGAGGCGATTGCTTTTTACCTGACAGCCTATTTCCCTACCAGCATTGGCGCATTTGGCGTGCTGATAGTAATGAGCAGCAGTGTGCAGGATGCTGAAACGGTGGAGGATTACCGGGGCCTGTTCTGGCGCTATCCCTGGGTGGCGCTGGTATTTACGGTGATGCTGCTATCCCTGGCAGGCATTCCGCTTACAGCAGGTTTCATTGGCAAGTTCTATATTGTAATGGCCGGGGTTGACGGGCACCATTGGTTCCTGCTGCTGATGCTGGTGATCAACAGTGTAATAGGCCTGTACTATTATATAAGGGTGGTGGCGATGATGTTCCGCACTACGGATACGTCTCAACGTATTTTCATTAAACCTTCCCTGCCACTGGCCGGTAATATTACCCTGGGCCTGATAGTTATGCTGCTGGTAGGTTTGGGTGTATACCCCACGGCTATGATGCAGCTGATACAGCAGATGATGACCTTAATTAAGTGATGTACATATTTGCACATCCGCACATTAACTGTGGTGCTTTTGTGCTCCGAAGGCTATCGGTAACCCTATCATTACAACAATAATAGCCATGCCCAATAAAGCAGGCGCCCAGCGCAAAGGCGCCTGCTGGTAATTAGAAAGGGGTAATACGGCCAGGTTCATTACCAGCCATACCAGTACGCCGAACAATACGCCGCTTACTACCCACTGCCGGTGTAAAAAAGGCAGGTGGGGATACAACAGGAAATAAGCTGTTGTAAAGATGAGCGCAAGGGCGTAGTGGAACAGCAGCCCTGTTAAGGCCATTGGAAAACCGCCGGCATATGCTTCCCTGCCAAATACGCCACTGGCAACGCCCTGCAGGATCTGTACAGGGGTGGCCTTTCCCATAATAAGCGCATACACGGTAATGGCGGAGAGAATGTCCAGGGTGCCGGCTATTAGCCCGGTCCGTAAAATGGTGTTTACATTTGATGCTACAGAATGCGCTGTCATAATACTTGTTTCCTTTTTTTAAAGCATGGTTCCCGTTAACGAATTATAATTGATTTGTCGTAACCTTTTTGGCGGAAGGAGTGGGATTCATGAATTGGTTGAATTGAAATCACATCAAATGTAAACAAGGATCATAAAGGGTTGTAACAAATTCGACCAGGGGCCGGGCAGCGCATACAAACAGCAGCCCGTGGTGGCGGAAAGGCGTTGATAGGTTGCAAACAGCCCGTTGGTGGTTGTAAGCGGTTAATGGTGTACGATCTCAGCCCCTGCAATGTGTATGGTAAGGCGCCGTATATCATGGATGGGCGGGCATAATGCCTTTCCACCCATGATCCCGGACCACTCCTGCCAAAGAATGGCAGCAGCTTAATGCATAACAGGGGAGGTAGTAGTTTGGTCCCTGTTCGTGTCATACCTATACTGAAAGGGGTTTTTCTTTGAATGTGGCGTACATAGTGATCCTGAAAGCAATATGTTTTTGGGGCCACAAACTGATGAAAACAAAATCCCTGGAAAAGGACTTTCCTGTAATGTCATGATCAGCAGAAGATATAATATCTCCACGGCCCGGCTCCGGGTATTACCCGCAGCGGGAGCAGCTGTTTAATAACCTGTTTTCCAATTCTGTGTAAGTGGGGCCAACTTCAGGTTGCTGAAGGTAGTTCGGCTTACTTCAGCACCCATATTCTTTTGTACTCAATGTGAAATGTTTTAGGGGTTAATAAAAAATGTGAATCGGTAGTAAAGATAAAGCTTGCCTGTTTTTCTAAAAATTGAAAACTATGAACGGTTTTGTATTTAAAATAAACGGCAGCCTCCACTTTTCCAAAGGCCTTTACTAAAAATGGAACAGCTCTTTCATACGTGTCATAAACGGCTCTTTCTTACGGCGGCTTACTTCTATCTGCGCCCCGTTGGTCATAATAACAGTGCCGCCTTCCCCGCGCTGGTACTCAATTACATGCTGCAGGTTCACCAAATATGATTTATGCACACGCAAGAAATTAGTACCGGTTAGCAGCGTATCATAATCGCTTAATGGCTTGGATACAATGATGGATTTCTTATTTACCAGGTGCACAATGGTATAGCTTCTTTCTGCAGCGCAGTACACGATCTCATCTAGCTTTAATACGGTGAAACCCTTGAGTGTAGGCAGGCACAGGCGCATTTCCATGGGCATGCCGGTTTTGTGAATGTTGTAGGCCAGCGTGGATACAGGCTCGTTCTCCCGCTCCGCAGCACGCCTTTTTTCAACCCGCTGCACTGCCTCCATCAGGCGGTCCTCATCCACCGGCTTCAGTAAATAATCTGCGGCGCTGTATTGTAATGCCTGCAGCATATACTCATTATGCGCGGTTACAAATACTACTTCAAAATCCTGGTGGGAAAGATCCATCAGCATTTCAATGCCGTTTTTACCGGGCATCTGAATATCCAGGAAAACCACGTCGGGTTCCAGCTCCTGCAGCTTTTGGCTGGCCACTGCTGCACTGGAGCAGCTGGCCAGCACATTCACCTGCGGGCAGTTGGTTTCCAGCATTTTGCGGAGGGTTACTATGCCATTCACCTCATCGTCAACAATGATTGCTTTCATACTATGTATTTTTAAAGATCAGTTAGTTTAAAGCGGAGCACCGCCTGTGTACCGGTATTATGATGGCCGTTATCACTACGGTCTGTGATGGTTAATGCGCAATCCATATGGTATTTCTCATTCATGATGCTGATGCGGTTGCGCAGGTTATCCAGCCCTACTGAGCGGTGCGATGTTTTGCGCTGCTGCTTCAGCTTTTCCGCCTGCCGTATGCCAATGCCGTTATCTGTAATAGCACAGGTGAACACTTCGCCCTGCAGGCTAAAAACAATGTCCACGGCCTTTTCTCCTTCGCGGTGCATTAACCCGTGCCAGATGGCGTTTTCCACCAAAGGCTGTATCATTAATGTGGGGATGGTAATATCTTCATCCGCCAGCTCTTCATCTGTTTGTATGGTGTAGGTGAAGGAATCATCAAAGCGCAGCTTTTCCATTTGCAGGTAACTTTCCAGGTATTCAATATTTTCCTTCAGCGTTACAAATGACTGTTTAGACTGGCTGAGCGTAAGGCGTATCATTTGCGCAAACTTGCTCAGGTAGCGGGACGCATTGGAGATATCCTGCTCCAGGATCATGCGTTTAATACCATTGAGCGCATTAAAAATGAAATGCGGGTTCATTTGCGTTTGCAGGGCCAGCAGCTGTGCTTCGGCCAGCTGCTCGTTAATAGAGTTCAGCTCTTCGTGTTTAATACGCAGGGTTTGTTCTGAAGCCAGCTGCCGCTGCAAAATGCCGGTACGCCATTTGAACACCGTGTACACTGCTATGGCTGCCAATAACAGCAACAGGCCAAAGAACCAGGGCGTAAGCCAGAAGGGCGGCAGCACGCGAATGGTGAGCTCCTGCACCTGCTCAGGCCAGCGATTGTTAATAGCAAAGAGCTTTACCTGCACACGGTACAGGCCTGGCGACAGGCTGGCTATGTTAAATGTATTGCGCATGCCTAACTGCTGCCAGCTGCTGCTATCTGCTTTTAAGATGCGATAGGCAAAACGCTGGCTGCTGCTGTACAGGAAATTAATGCTGCCCAGCGTAATGGTAATATCATTCCGGTACCAGCTGGTGGTAATTTCTTTGGCAGGAAAATGGATCTCCTGCTGATCACCGATGCTGATATTTTCAATAAAAAATGGCGGCGGCGTCATGGTGGTAAGCAAACTTTCAGGGTCGAATTTTACAAGGATACGGGAAAACCCTATGCTGAGTTGCCTGCTGGCGGTATCGTAATAAAATTTGCTGCCGTCTGCTACCGGCAGGTCGGGGAAGCCATCTTCCTTACCGAAGGAAACCATCCGCAACGTGGCCAGGTCCAGGCAGGAGAGGCCCGAGTGGCTGGCCATCCACAGGCGGTTGTTCACCACCGTCATGGCGGCGATGTTATTATCCTGCAGGCCGTTGCTGCGCGTAAAATGCAGCCATTTACCGCTGCGCAGGTTATAGCCGGTAAGGCCATTGTTGTTACTGTTACACCAGACGGTGTTATGCCCATCCACCACAAAATTATTCACCTGCCGGTCGGGCATTTTAATGTAGGGGAAGGTATCTATTAACCGGTCAAACTGTTGGGTGAAGGGGTTGTAACGGCACAGGCCATGCCCTGCCATCCATATATTACCGGCACTGTCCATGCCCAGGCGCAGCGCGCGTTGTATGCCACGGTACAGGGGCGTAGCGGTATTAACGGGTGCAAGCTGCCGGGTGGCTGCGCTATAGGTATAAATATTGGCAGCGGTGATCCAGGTACGACCCTGCCGGTCTGTTTGCAGATCGGCGGCTTCATATTCCGGCAGGTCCCAGTGCTGCAATACTTTATGGGTTTGCAGGTTCAGGCGCAGCAGGGGGCGCTCCGTGCCTACCAGCAGGCTATGCTCATCTGCAGGGGCTAAACAATAAATATTATCTGCTGCTGCGGCATAGCTTTTAAAGCTGATGCGCTTACTAAAACGGAAGGGCTGCTTGTCAAACACCAGCAGGCCGCCGTTCTCCCGGCAGGCTACGTACAGCTGATTGCCGGCGCCATACACATCATCCATTATTAAATTAGGGAACGCGGTATTGATGTTTGGCGGCAGCGGGGCCTGCTCTATCCGCGCCTGAAGGTTGTGCTGGTGGAACAGCCCTTTGTTGGTGCCTACCCATAAATAACCATCACGGTCTTTTAACAGGCTGTTGCAGCTGTAGGCGGCAAAATATTTTTCCGGGAAAATGTGCGCATTGCCCGTTTGCGGGTTAAAGATCATTTTATGAAAACCGGATACCTGTCCGGTAAAATAAAAAAGCGTATCATTTACCTGTATCAGTTTGGAACGCTCGCCTATCAGGCGTTCTTGATAAGGCAGCACCGGCAGGCGGCTTACTATTTTTTGCTGTGTAGGCACATCAACATAGATGAGGCTATCGGAGTTTTCAGGCAGTATAAAAAAACGGCCCGTTCTGATCTGGAACACTTTGGACTGGGAAAGCGGCAGGTATTCCGCCAGCAACGGACAGTCGGCCGCCTCCATTTTTTTTACCTGGTGCGTAAGGGTGTTGTAGAGATAGAAACCCAAATAGGAGGTGATAATAAAGCGCTGCTCATCCAGCTGCAGCAGGCCAATGCCAAAGATCAGCGGCTGCGTGATCTCACTGTCTTTGTAATGATCATACCTGTATACGAGGAGGTAATTCTGATCGTAATGGTAAATACCCGGGCGGGTAAGCACAATGATATCCCCGTTGTTACAGGACCGCACCGACATAATGTTATTGAACTTATACTGGAACTTTTTTTGTTTGTAGGGGATAAAGATGTTGCGCGCATCGCCGGTAGCGGTGTTGATCATATGCAGGCCCACGCCTGTGCGCACACCCAGGCGCGACTGGCCTAAGAATACCAGGCCTTTGATCTCTTCTGCCGGCAGCGACAAACTATCATCGGTATTATGGAACTGCACAAACTGGCTGCCGTTGTAACGATTGAGGCCGGAGGAGGTAGCCGCCCATATATAACCGGTGGCATCCTGCACCAGGCTGGTAATATAATCATCAGATAAGCCCTCTTGCCGGGAGTAACGGGTGAAATCACTTTCACGAAGATCCTGGGCCGTTAACAAATTACAAAAGAGGCATAGCAGGGGCAGTAAAGTTAGCCGAACATACATACCTGTAAACATTGGGGTGGCCCCAAAGTTACTTTCTTTTGCGAAAAACCGGTAGCTGAAAATTTATTGCTCCAATACCCGCATCACCAGCTCTTTATAGCTGCGGCCAATGGGAATGGGGGTGCCGTTGATCTCTACATCGGTAGCGGTGAAGGCATCGATCTTGTTCTTTGACACAATAAAGGAGCGGTGTACGCGCAGGAAATTGTTCTTGGCCAGCAGCTCTTCTATTTGGCCCAGCTGAAATTTGGTGAGGATGGTTTTGTCGCGGGTTACAATACGAATGTATTCTTTCATGCTTTCAATGTACAGGATCTCATCCAGGTACACCTTTACCATTTTTTTGCTTACGTTAAAGAACAGGTGCGTTCTTTCGGGGGCCGCGGCAACGGCTGCTGCAGGGGTTGCAGCTGCCGGCATTTTTACTTTGTTAACCGCCATCAGAAAGCGGCTGAACTCAATGGGTTTAAGCAGATAGTCCACCACATTCAGCTCATAACCCTGCAATGCATATTCCTGGTAAGCGGTGGTAATAATGATCTGCGGCGGTTCTTTGAGCGCTTTTATAAACTGCATGCCTTTCAGCTTGGGCAGGTGAATATCCAGGAACACTACATCCACCTTTTCTTTTTGCAGTATTTCCATGGCATAAATGGCATCGCTGCAAATGCCCTGCAGCTGCAGGAAAGGCACCTGCTGAATATAATCGCTCAGCACTTCTGCGGCCAGCGGCTCATCTTCCACAATAAGGCAGCTATATTTTTGCATGGCTATCCAGGTTTATGGTCAGGTATACTTTAAAAAGCGTGTGCTGGTCTTCTACTTCCAGGTGATAATCTTTATACATCAGCTCCAGCTGCCGCCGTACATTGCCTAACCCGATATTATCCGTTACGGGGTGTGTGCCGCCATTTTCTTTTGTGTTCTCAATACGGAAACTGAGGCGGCCTTCCTGTAATTTAATATCAATGTAAATAAAAGAATCGAAGCGTGATTCACTAACGCCGTGCTTAAATGCATTTTCCACAAAAGGCAGCAGCAGCAACGGCGCCAGGGGATAGGCGCCGTTGTCGATCTCTTTTTCAAAAGTAATGGTCAGCCGGTCGTTATAGCGGATCTTTTCCAGCTCTAAATAATCATCCAGCATTTTTATTTCGTCGGCAACGGGTATAAAAGTTTTGCTGGTTTCATACAGCATAAAGCGCAGCAGCTTGGAGAGCTTCATTACAATTTCTGCGGTGAGGTCTGATTTTTTGCGGGCCAGCACATAAATATTATTCAGGGTATTGAATAAAAAATGCGGATTGGTTTGGTTGCGCAGGAACTTCAGCTCTGTTTCCAGCTTTTCTTTTACCAGGTTCTTTTCCCGCTCTTTGCTGGTAAGCTGTTTGCGCAGCAGGTGCAGCGTAACGGCGGTGCCGGTTACAAAGCCAAAGTCCATAACAGCTACCAGCAGGCTGCTGCCGCCAAACATAGGCGAGGGTTTCAGCAAACCGTGATAGATATTCATGTACACGTAATAGGAAAATATTGCGCGGTATGATACAAGCACTACTATAAACACCAGGGTAATGTAAAGGGCTTCCAGCCAGATGCGGCTGCCTTCTTTCAGGATCCTGTGCATGGAAAAACCCAGGATGAAATAGATGAAGATCATTTTAGGAATACCGGCGGCTATGCCGGCCATCACAGCCATTACAAAGGCTTTGCCTTCCGGTACCTGCGGAATGGCGGGGGCTACCCACAGAAATTGCAGTAACGAATCCTGCAGCAGGTACACTACCCAGAATAAAATATGCAGTAAAAACCGGCTCATGCGATTTCAAAAATCGTAAAAAAGGCGGTTATTACTGCATAAACCTATGAAAAACGCTTATCGTTGGACGAAAAGCCGGTATTGATGTGCAAATATGCAAATATGCAGATGTGCAGATAGACTAACACATTCGCATTCATCTGCACATCTGCATATTTGCACATCAGCACATTAGTCAATTAATTCCATTTCTTTCAGCCTTGCAGCTGCTTCCAGCACCATAGTACCACTGAGTTGTGTGGTAAGGTCGGTGGTGGTAATAACGCTGGTCCAGTTAGGGCTGAAGATCACCTGCGGACGGGATGTGCCCTGCAGCCACAGTGTTTGCGCATTCAGCTGCAAAAAGCTGGCGAACCTGGTTTTATCTGTGCTGCTAAGGTCACCGTCTGTGATCAGCAGCATAAGATAGCGTACCAGTGTGCCTTTGAATAAACCGCCATCGCCCTGGCCTTCATCTTTAAGGATGTTGCTTTTGGTGAAATCGCCGGTGAGGGAGTTGTTGGCTGTTTTCAATGCATCGTTCAGGTAGCCCTGCTCACCGGTGAGCTTATACAGCTCTATACCGGCGCCAATGAACACGCCCTGGTTGTAGGTGAACTTCCAGTCTTTATTCACTTGGCCGCTGCCATCCTGGTTAATGCCGTCGTATACCAGGCCGGATGCAGGATCTACCAGCGTGGTTTTTTGCCACTGGTAAATTTTCTTTGCCCAGTCCATGTCTGCAGGGTCCTGCGTTACCTGGTACATGCGCGCGGCAATGATACAGGCCGGCGCATTGGCGGGGGTGTTCTTATAGTTCTTTGATTTGTCTTTATTCCAGTGTATGCCGCCGCCCCATACCAGGTCCCAGCCGCCTTTGATATCATTCCAAAGCTCCTGTGCGGTGGCTTTAAAACGGTCGTCGCCGGTGGCTTCATAGGCGCGTAGGCAGGCCAGCGTCATCCACTCCATATCATCATAAAAATGATTGATGTAGGTGTTGCCGTTCTTTGCCTTTACACCATCCAGCAGGTCGGTCATGCGGGTTTTAACGGCTGCGTCGTTCTTGCGCAGGTAACCGTCTACCAGCACATCCAGCGCATGGGCCTGCGGCCAGTAGTTAAAGGTTACATCACCGGCATTGTTCTTATTAAAATATTTGCCGTTGGTATTATAAAAGTTAGCGGTGAGCGAGGCCTGTGCAGAATCTGCAATGGCAGGCCAGTTATATTTATAGGTGGCTTTGCCTGCGCCCGGGCCTGGACCATCATCTACCGGCTCTTTCAGGCAGGAGACCCAGGTAACGGACAGCAGCAGCATGCAAGGCGCCAGCAAACGTTGTAATGCGATCATTTTTCTGAATTAAAGGATTAAAGTATTTGAAGGGAAGGCCGGCCAAAAAGAATGTAAAATGTAAAATTTCAAATCATAAATGTAAAAGTGAAATGCCGCGAACAACTAAATCCAACTTTTACATTTTACATTTATGATTTTACATTCTTTTTGACCAGCCTCCGGTGCTTACAGTACAATTACTTCGTGTGTATAAGCCTTGTCTGCCTGGAAATACATTTTCACATCGCAGTTCTTGGTATCTACCTCGGTCTGGAACTTGTAACAATAGTTCCACTGATCGTTGTTGGCGATGGGATAAAGCTGCCAGAAGCTAAGCGGCGTAGCGCTGGTGGGGCGGCTGTTATCTGCATTGGAGCTGCCCAGCCATTCTTCACCGGCAGTACCGTCGGCCGACTTCACACTCATACGGAACTTATAACGCTCATCACGGCCCCAGGATTCCTGCTTAAAGGTTATAACCTGGTTGCTGGCTGTAAAGGTGCCATTACCTGAATAGGCGAGGTTAAACAGGAACTTATTATCCGGTGCAAACCATAATCCCATACCGGTGATCTCCGTCATAGTACCGGTGGTGTTGTTAAAGTCCAAACGGATGCGGTACACTTTTGTGCCGCCGCTTTGCGTGGTTTCGCCGCTTTCTTTCAGCACAGCGCCATCCAGGGAATACGTGGTGGGCGTGCCGGTATTACGGTCTACAAATTTATATTTACCGTCCTTCAGGGAAGTATAAATTTCAAATACGCCGCTGGTGATGCTTTTCAGGTGCAGTGCTTTGGAAAGGTCGGCGCCTGCTTCTGTAGCTTCGCCGGTGAGGAACACATCTACCGGGATCTCTGCAAAGCCATTGGGCCTTTCTACTTCCAGGATGCGGCTTTCAGCTGCCGGCTGTACGTTGTACCCTTTGGCGGCCAGCACAGTCCATTTCAGCTTGCCGGTGCCTAATGCGGGGATGCCGGCATTGTTGGCAATGGTGTTCAGCTCTTTGTGGGAAAGGGAAAGCTTGTTCTGCACGCCGCCACCGTCTGATGTGTATTTGGCAATGGGCTTGGAGAAGTCGCCGCCTTCTTTATCAAAGGCTACTTCATACAATACCAGGGAGCCGTCTTCAGCCCGGGCCTGGTCCCACTCAAAGCTAACAGCGGCGCTGGTGGCGGGCTGCAGCTTTACGAATTTATTGTCGGCCGGCGCACCCAGGTGCTCTACCGGTTTAATATTGGTGTTGAGCTTGTAATCGTCTTTTTTGCAGCTGCCCAGGAACATAATTGCTACTGCGGGCAATGCGGTAAATATGAAAGCTATACGTTTAAGCATATACGGGAATTTGTAGGTTTACCAACCCTGGTTTTGTGAAAGATTTTTGTTCTGATCGCGTTCAAATGTAGGCACCGGCCACAGGTAGTGCTTCGGATTAGTGAAGGTGCGGTTGGCCACAATGATATAACCATTGGGATCCCGGTTGAATGCGCCGGATGTTACCTTAATACCTCTTACCGGTTTTGCCAGCACCTGGTCGGCAATTTTCCAGCGGCGTATGTCGTACACACGCAGGCCTTCAAATGCCAGCTCAGTGCGCCTTTCACGGCGTACAACAGTACGCAGCTGCTCCTGTGTTAGAGCGGCATTGAACTCCGTAGCGCCGGCATCCGTGAACTTGGCGCGTACCCGCAGTGCGCGGATGGTGTTGTTCCATACATTGGCATCCAGCTGCGCCAGCTCGTTCTTAGCCTCTGCATACATCAGCAATACATCGGCATAGCGGATGAGGATGAGGTTTAAGCCTGACTGGTAGTTGGTGGAGGTGCGGTCGTAATATTTATAAAAATAGTAGCCGGTAGGGGAGGCGCCCTGATCGTCCACCGTATTGGTGGCGGGGTTGGAGCCGGTCTGTGTAAGAATGGTTTGCACCGTACCGTTGAAGTCCGTTACCGTAGATCCATGATGCAGGATGGTGGCATTAAAGCGGGGATCGCGGTTGGTGTAGGGATCATTCTCATTATAGCCGGAGCCTGCTTCCTTAATGCCTTTACCGTTCGTCATCACGTAATCATCCACCAGGTCCTGCGTGGGCACCAGCACACTTCTTAACAGCGCTACGGTTTGCGGCATAAAGGCCCGCTGCACATCGTAGGTGCGGCCGCCGCCATATTGCAGGTCCAGCACCACCTCCTTGTTATACTCATTACCTACGGTGAAAATGCTGGCATAATCATCCATCAGGCCATAAGTGCCGTTCTCTGTTTTGTTAATGAGCAGCTCACAGTCGCTTACTACGGCCTGCCATTCCCCATTGTACAGGTGCACGCGGGCGCTGAACGCTATAGCGCCGCCACGGGTTATCCGGCCTTTGTCCTTATCCGCATACCCGCTGCTGCCGGAGTAGTTATTTACCGGCAGGTCGGCACGGATGGCGTTCAGCTCACTCAGCACAAACTGGATGATGGTGTTCTTAGGTGAGCGGTTAATAGTGCGTGATTCGTCAATAGAGATCACATTGGTGAAGAAGGGTACATCGCCATACCAGGTGGCCAGCTGAAAATAAGCGTAGGCGCGTATAAAGCGGGCTTCCGCTACAATACGGCGTTTAAGGGTGCTATCCAGCGCAGGCACCTTACCAATGTTTTCCGTTAAGGTATTTACCCGGCGGATGGTGGTGAAGTAATAGCTCCAGGTATCTGCCACGCGTGCATTAGACGGGTCGTACCCGCCATTGGCGATGGCTGTTACGTTCTGGAAGCCTACGCCATTTACGTAAGCATTATCGCTCAGGCCTTCATCGCCAAAGAAATAATCCGTTTTGGATAAATGCTCATAACAGGCGGAGAGGGCATCCAGCGCATCCTGTGCATTGCGCCAGTAGGCCGTTTCCGTAAAGTCGCGCGTAATGGGCTGGTCCAGCTTACGGCAGGCAAACAGTCCCACGGCGAAAACGATTATGACAAGTGTTTTTTTCATTGATTTGTTTTTTTTCTTACCACTAGAATTTCACATCCACACCTACCGCAAACGTGGCGGCGTTGGGATAGTTGCGGCCAGCGATCGGGTTGTAGTTTGAAAAGTTCAGCTTATCATCAAATTGCGTGAACTCAGGATCCATGCCTATTTCGCGGAAGCGTTTAGGCATAATGGTGATCAGGTTCTGGCTGGTGAAGTAAATACGTGCGCTTTCAATATGCACGGTATTGGTAATACCGCGTGGCAGGGTGTAACCTACCTGCAGGTTCTTGAGGCGTATGTACTTGGTATCAAACATCCAGTAGTCTGAGTAAGCAAAGTTGTTGGCATCTGCCGTACCAATGGTTAAACGCGGGTAAGTGGCGTTAGGATTGGTGGGCGTCCAGCGGTCCAGGTGCTGCACAAAGGCGTGGTCTTCGTTATTATGGAAGGCTTCCACAATATCGCCGCGCAGGAACTGTGAGCGTTTGCCCACGCCCTGCCAGAACATGTTCAGGTCAAAGCCATGCCAGGTAACATTATATGTAAAGCCAAAGGTGTAACGTGGAAAAGGATTACCGAAAACAAAACGGTCATCTGCATCGATCACACCATCTCCATTACGGTCCACATACTTAATATCGCCGGGCATTACCTGCTGGTTGTATGCAAAAGGCACTTTGGGTGCATTCTTGATATCGTCCAGGTTCTGGTACAGGCCGTTGGATTTATAACCGTAATAGGAGGAGATGGGGAAACCTTCTTTAATGATGTAAGAGAAATCGCTGCCGCGGATGGATTCCTGACCAAAGGCTACTACCTTGTTCAGGTTATCAGACAGGTTAAAGCCAAATGCATGGCCTACCTTGCCGGTAGTAAGGCGGTAGGTTAAGGCCAGCTCCCAGCCTTTGTTATTTACCTTGCCTACGTTTTCCAGCGGTGCGGCGGTACCGGCGGTGCCGGGCACGGTTTGGAACAGGTAAATACCGGAAGTGTTCTTATTGAAATAATCGAAAGAGGCAGTGAGCGCGCCCTTAAAGAAATCTGCATCCACACCATAGTTGGTCATGGCGGATATTTCCCATTTCAGCAGATCGTTATAGGTAGAGAAGGTAGCGCCGGTTGTTGGTGTGTTATTAAATGGATAATAACCCTGGTTAAGCGTTACCCGCGCCAGATAGTTAAACCCGCCAATGTTGGAGTTGCCCACCTGGCCGTAAGAGAAGCGGAACTTTACGTTACCGATATTCTCTTTTACATACTGCATAAAATCCTCCTCTGTAATACGCCAGCCCAGTGAAAAGGCGGGGAAGAACTGCCAGCGGTGGCCGGGGGCCAGCTTGGAAGATCCATCGTAACGCCAGGTGAACTCTGCCAGGTATTTATCATCATAGGCATAGTTCAAACGGCCAAAGAGGGAGTTAAGCGCGTACAGGTTAGGATTAATGATATCATTGTAATCGCCAATGCTGCCGTAATCAAAGGTACCATCCGGTTTAGGGCGGTAACCGCCGCCAATGGCCCAGTCATTATCCAGGTTGGTGGTGCCAAAACGGTCGGCCCGGAAGCCGTAGCCTTCATTGATGGCATCTGTACGGGCGCCTACCTGTGCCTTTACGTAATGCTTGCCAAAGGTGTTCTCATATTCGGCAGTGGCATATACGTTTGTGTTCAGGTCTTTATACTCGCTCTCATGCATCTCATTATACAGGGGCGGTGCAGCTGTAGTATAATAAGGTGCATAGGTGTATTTGTTAATGCGGCGTGTTTCGTTGTTAATGTTGTATACACCGGAGGCATTAAAGTTCAGCCTGAAGTGGTTTACGGGCGTAATAGTAACATCTATACCACCCAGCAGGTTATCCTGCTCATTGAGCTTGTAGCCGCCTTCACCCAGCTGCGCAAACACGCTGTTGCTGGTAAGCGCAGGTACTACCCAGTTGCCCAGGCTGTCCTTTACAGGGTAAATACGCGGTACGCGCATGGCGTCGCGCATCAGGATGCCCATGTCTGCCGAATGTGTACGGGTGTAGGATTTAGTGTACGCGATGTTAGCGGCCACTTTTACATACTTACTAACGTCTATGCCTATATTAGCACGGGCATTGTAACGTTTGTAATAGAACGCCTGGTCTGATGGCAGCCATTTGTTCTGCAGCATGTTGCCCTGGTCCACATAGCCCAGTGATATCAGGTAGCTGCTGCTTTTGCTGCCACCGGTTACGCTGAGGCTGTGGTTTTGCTGCGGGGTGGTTTTGCGCACCATTTCGCGCAGCAGGGCAGGGTAAGAGCCGCGGTTATGCCAGGCCTGAATTTCTTCTGAGGAGAATTGCGGGGTTTTGCCGGAGTTCACCAAAGCTTCATTCTTCATGGTCATATATTCCCACGCCTCTACCTGCCGGGGCAGGGTAGTGGGCGTTTGCAGCCCGTACATGCCGTTGTACTGCACGCTGGGCTTATCATCTTTCTTACCTCTTTTGGTAGTGATGTAGATAACACCGTTAGCGGCCTGTGATCCGTAAATGGCGGAAGAAGCGGCATCTTTTAATACGGAAATGCTTTCCACATCATAGGGGTTCAGGTTCTGGAGGCCGGTGCTGCCTGCCTGTACCCCATCTATAATGATCAGCGGCGCATTACCGGTTAAGCTGCCTACCCCGCGTATGTTCAGGTTCAGCGCAGCGCCGGGTTCCGCATTATTCTGCTGGATGGTTAAGTTAGGCGCCAAACCCTGTAAGGCCTGGAACATGTTGCTGGAAGGGCGGCTGGTGATATCCTTGGTGGATACCGTGCTGATAGCGGCTGTTACCTGCGCTTTCTTTTGCGTAGTGTAAGCGGTAACCACTATCTCGCCCAGGTCTTTTGATTCAGCAGTCAGCATAACAGTAATGCTGGTGCGGCTATTGATCCCCACTTCTTTTGTGATGAAGCCAATGGACGAGTAAACCAAGGTACCATTGGCTTGCCCACTGGGGATCTTTAACGTAAAAAAACCGTCTTCCCTTGTAGTGGTGCCGGTATTGGTATTCTTCAGGCGTACATTCACTCCGGGAATGCCATCGCCTTTATCATCTACTACGTTGCCGCTGATGGTAACCGTTTCCTGTTGCCGGTACTCTGCGGCGGGTTCGTTTCCCTGACGAAGAATGATCTTGTTGCTGATAAGCTCATAGCTTACATTCAGCGGGGAAAGCACCATGGGCAGCACTTCTGAGAGCTGCTTATCTTTTACATTGAGCGTGATGCGTTGCGTGGTTTTAATCACGTCGTTTGAGTATACAAACACATAAGCGGTTTGCTGCTCAATTTTTTCAAGTACCTGGTCCAGGTTTTCATTTTTAACCTGCAGGCTCACCCGGTTGTCCAGCGGGTTGGTATCAGTTGTTTTTTCCTGTTGCATTCTGTACGGCGGCGGCATGCCGTATGCAAGTGCTACCTGGGCTTTAAGATCCAGCATGCTGAGTAAAGCCATGCAAATAATGACCGGAAAGCACCATGAGCGGAAAGCTGGCAGTAAGAAGCCTGGTAAAGCTCTTTCTTTCATAGCGTGGAGACTTTGGTTTAAATAATGATTGTTTGTTAGGTTTTGGTTTACTTATTATTCATTGATCAATAGCGTGCTGTCAGTGATCTCATAACGGAATGCCCTGGACCTGGCCAGGTAGTACATAATATCCTGTAATGAGTTATGCTGGAATGAGCCGGTGAGGCGGTACTGCCGCGGCGTTTCGGAAAGGAACGCTACTTTTTTGCCAAAGGTGCGTTCCAGCTCAGCACCAATAGTTTCCAGCGTGGCATTCTTAAATACCAGGCGGCCTTCGGTCCAGGCTTTATCATCATTGCTGGCAGTAGCTTCTTTTACCAGCTGGCCGGTTTGCTGTGCATAGGTAACCTTTACATCCGGCGTAATTAAGATGGTATCGGGCTTGCGCTGCTCATTTTCATACAGGGGAATGAAGGCTACTTTACCGGTGCTTACAGAAGTTTGCACGGGCTCATTCTCATAAGCGCGTATGTTAAAGGAGGTACCCAGCACCTGTATGGTGCCTTTGCGCAGGTGAATAATGAACGGGCGGCCGGGATTGTTGGCTACATCAAAGAAGGCCTCACCTTCCAGGCACACTTCGCGGGAGGTATTGCTGAACACTTCCGGGTAACTGAGGCGGCTATCGGCATTCAGCCATATTTTACTGCCATCGGTTAATTCGATCACGGCTTTGGTGGCCTTACCATTCTGCCGTTTCATCCACTGCGCGGTATCTGCTTTAACAGCGGCCAGCTGTTTAACCGGTGTTGCGCGGTGGAGCAAATTAGACAATGACAGCACCAATACTACCGATGCAGCAATGGCAGCTCCTATAATAAGGCTGCGCTGCAGATACCTGCGTTTAGGCGATGGCACGCTTAGAGTTGTAAGCGGCGCCTGCTCCGGCAGCTGCAGCCTTTGCAGTGTACGTTGCAAGGCCTGTTCGGTATTGGCAGATGAGTAATAGTGCGATTCTGTAAAATGTTTTTGCAGGATGGCAGCACGCTCCCTTAGTTCTGCATGCGCCTGCAACAGGGCCTCCAGTTCCTGCAGCTCGTGCATGGTAGCTTCGCCTGCAAGTTTCCTGGTCATGAGTGTAACAAATAATTCTTCATTCATAGATGGAGCTGATTGTTACAGAGAGGACAGGGCAAGCAGTGAAAATTACTTACAAGGGAAAGATCTTTTTTCCATTTTCTTTATTGCCGGAGAGATAAGGGCCAATGGCTTCATTAAGGCGGCGCATGGCGCGCACCAATTGTGTTTCTACCGTGCGGGGTGATATATTGAGGATCTCTGCTACTTCCTTATACTTAAAACCTTCTTCTTTAATAAGCTTAAAAACTTTGCGGCACTGGTCGGGCAGGCGTTCTACTTCCTGGTCCATTTTAAAAAGGATCTCTTTCCATTCCATTTCCCGTTCAGGATCAATGGGGCTGGTAAGCTGGGCCAGGCCATTTTCCGGCAGGGGTGTTATGCGCAGGTTAGAGTATTGCTGCAGGTAATTGAGCGAGTGGTTTTTGATGGCTACAAACAGGTACACTTCCAGGTTATTGATGCCTTCCAGCGCTTCCCGGCGGTTCCAGACCTTCACGAATACATCTCCCACAATTTCTTCCGCAGCCTCCCGTGCCTGCACGTATTGCAGGCAAAAGCGCAGCAAGCGGTCATAGAAGTGGCGGAACAGCTCTGCAAAGGCCTGCTCATTCCCGTAACGTGCAATCTGATGCTGCCACTCTGTAATTTTCACATTGTTCATACGCGGATGCGGATAGGAACCCTGAAGGTAATGTTTCCCCCTTTCCCTAATAGGACAGGGAATTTGCGAAAATTACGTACAACGAAGGGAAAAATAATTACGAATTGCCGATTACGGATTACGAACGGAATACACTAGGAGGGGAAGGGAGTTGAGCATTGGCGAAAAATCCCCTGAAAGTTGTAGGTTATTTGTTGGAACGGAGAAGGATTAGTGAGCAGTTGGCAGTCCAGGACCGGTACTGCAAATAATTACAGTTGGCTTGAGTACATAATTCACTCACCCTCCCCAAACTGCCAACTGCCCACTAAAAGCCAGATCACGGGCTTTGCTAAGATTATTTCAGGGCTGCTGACATAGGGTTGTCACTCCGGCCGGGAATCTTTGTAGGGTTAAAAGATCATTCTTAAAAAAAAGGAATCTATGACAACACAGGAACTTGCAAACCAGTATTACGAGCTGGCCCGCCAAAGTAAATGGATTGATATTCAGGACGGGCTTTATGACGAGCAGGTACTCTCCCGGGAACCGGAACATGTTGCATCAAGGGGTGTGCAGGTATTAACCAAAGGCCTGGAAGCACTGAAGGCCAAAGGCGCAGCACACCGTGCAATGATAGACGCGGTACATAGCCAGTATTGCAGCGAGCCATTGGTAGCAGGTAATTTCTTCAGCGTTGTATTAAGGCGGGATGTTACCTATAAGGACAAGCCCCGTATGGAAACGGAGGAAATTGGCGTATTTGAGGTAAAGGATGGTAAAGTTGTTTCAGAGCAGTTCTTCTATTGATCCGTTAGCCCTTCCATTCCGCCGCCGGGGTAAATGTTGCTTCCGTATTTTCTTTTTTTGCTAGCATATATGTATTAATAATGCTCAGAGGAATTTTTAAAAGTCAATGCTTAACGGTGATATTTTAGGACCAGCTAGTGACAAGGCAATTGGTAGAGGAGCGTTAATTCCTTGCTATGGCTAGTGATTCTTTAGATTTATTATGCACCCCTCCGCATACGACCAGCTTTGTTTGAATGGTTTCATATTGTATAGACAAAATATTCACCGCGTCTTCTAGTAAGAATAGCCAGGCGCCAACCGCATGTTGCTTAAACGACTGAATGGGGACCAACCGAAAGCAAGAAGAGTCACGAACTCCTTACCATGAAAATAATTTTGTAAATACAGGTCTCTTAGCAAGTTACTTGTGTGGGAATTATTTGTCTTCATATATTTTAATGATATTTAATTGATTTATATGAAATCCTTTCAGGATAGATAGAATGTTTTCAAATTCAGCACTGTTACCGGTGGGTAAGAGTCGCTGGTAATACCATTTTTCAATAAAAGGTGGGGATACTTTAATTGCAATCTTTACAAATCTCTCATCGAATGAATGCTAGCATGGTCACTATAGAACGGAACAATTCGTTTGGCATCTTCGCAGGCTCCATAACTAGGCGTTTTTTGTAAATGATAATTTATCTATTAAGTAGTCGTTCTATTGATGTAACGAGAAAAACATATCCACTAGGCTAAATAGTTAGTTATATGTTAGGAAAATTCTACATGAAAAGACTGCAAGGATAAAATGGGAAATAACAGCAAAAAAAAATAGCGCAGGTCTCGACTACCGATTGGAAGACCGGGCAGGCCAGAACACGAATAAGTGAACCAGCGCCTTGACGCGAGCTATCTACTTATCATCTGTGTTCTTTGAAAATTTGCCCTTTTCCAACCGAGAATCCAAGCGAATTGCTTCAAATTAGTTTATGAAGAATTGTAATGTAGTATTTCTGGCTTATCATAATAAGCTGTTTACAAATAAAAAAAGAACTATTTTTTTGGAGTTGTCAAATTTGACAATTTTATTTTAAGAGTCTATTGCACATTTATCAGGTGAAAATCCGTAATGAAGCATATTTAAAAGCATTTGGAGACAACCTAAAGCAAGTGCTGGACCGAGTAAAGAAGACCCCTGAAGAAGTGGCAGCACATGGGAATCTTGAGACAAAGCAGGTTTATAGGGTAATTAATGGGGAACATAGTTCAACTCTATCGGTTATTTACGCTATAGCGAAAGGGGTGGGAGTGCATCCAAAAGAATTATTTGATTTTGAGTTTAAAATGGAATCATAACTCCAAAACTTGCTACCATTTTACGGCAATGCTCATTTGTATTTTAGTTCTTTATATTTTATTTTGATTGAGTACTCGATATTGACCTAACTATTTATCTCTTAAATATCTTAAAGCTAATAACCACGATGAGAAGAATCGATTTAATTAAGGCTGCGCAACGGATAGAGCTGGCCCTAAAGGACTCCAAAATTGGAAACTATATATTCATCCCAAACAGTGAAAAAGTTGATATTATAGCCGCTATTGAAGCATTTCAAAAATATTCAAAACATTTTGATTCATTTGGAGATGTTGAGAAAGATATTCTAGCGGTTTTTGGATTAATAGGACTTGAAAGTCCTAAGATTTGGGGAAAAATAGTGACAGGAGAGCGAACAGATATTAGAGAACTTTCTAGGCCGTTTATAAGGGGAATCCATTTTATTGAAGACTATCTTTCTGCAATAGTAAATTTATTAAAGCAAGATCATCTCGAATATATAAGTACAACCCCTTATGGTGAAGCTGCGGCAGTTGTGGGCGAGGGAAAAGCGTTATTAACTGTTATTTTGCCAGAAAATGAAAATAAATCTTCGCAACCGGAGAGATTAGTACAGATTTTGGAAAGTATTAGTTTGTTTTACAAAACAACGGCGAAATTATTGGACGCCGAAGAGTCAGGGTTAAGTGTTGCTGCTATAGATTCGGGAAGCGATAAATCATTTGATTTTTTAGGGGCAGCTAAAGTAGTTACGGCAGTTAAAGAGTTGATCATTGAACTATGGGATAGAATTGTTTTTTATCGTGAAAGGAAAATGCATGAGAGGATTGAGCTTATCTCTAAATCACTTCCCATAATTGAAAAAATAAACAACATGGAAAGTGAAGGAAAGTTAGGCAGAGAACAATGTGAGATACTGAGAAGAAACATTCATGAAGGAACTACGGCTTTTTTGAAAACAGGAGCCATTCTCCCTGAATTTGAGCAGCATAATACTTTCAATCCAAGGGTTTTAACAACAACGGAACCTAAATTACTAACATCTCCTGATGACTATTTGCAACCTGAATTAACGGAAACAAATCGCGATGCTAGAGAAAGAACTGGAAGCGGAGAAACAATTGAAAGTCTTTCAGAAAGGGAAAGGCTATTGCTAAAGGAACTGCTGGAAAAGGAGGCAAAGAGAAACGTTGGTAGAGGAACAAGAGGGAAGAAAGGCAATTAGTTATTAAAGTTTTTACTCAACGAAGGCCTGCTAACGAAAAAGGCCGCCCACAGCTGTGTAGCGGCCTCTTTTACTATCTTTTGCAAACTATGAATGGCGGTAAATAGCTCGTAATAAATAGTAAGCGCATCTTAAAACAGATCACCGGCTACTGCTATAAATGGCGGTAAATAACGTAAACGGTGATCTGTAACTATCCCTATCCCAAATCAATTTCCTGTTAGTTCCCTGCTCTCCGTGCTTCCTCTGTAGTTCCCGTCTGCCGCTCGCGGGCGCCTTTTATGTTGTTGTTGCCAAAGCGGTAGCTGAGCGCAAGGGTATAAACCGTCTGGTTCCAGGTATTGCGGATCCGGGTATCCACATTATCGTAGATGGCAGTGCCCTTGAACATGTTACCGGCCTTGCAAATGTTGGTAACATTAAACTTGATGGTGCCGTTCTTATGCATCACCTGCTTTTGTAAACCCAGGGATACATCATACTGGGCCTGGCCCCTGAAAATACCCGCTACAAAGGGTGAGTTATAATAGGGGCTTACCTCCGCCTTCATATCATACGGCAGGGTAAAGGTATTGGTGGAGCTGAAGTAGTATTCTACCCGGCTGTTCTGCACATTAATATTGGCAGATTGCAGGTCGTATCTATTGTAATACATGCTCAGCGTATTGCTCATGTTCCACCACTTGGTAACATCAAACGGCAGTACCAGGGAAAGGCTGTAGTTCTTCCGGTTGTTATAGTTAATGTTGGTGCTAAGGGTGATCTTGGTGCTGTCGTTCTGCGTAAGCAGCTCATCGATCACATCCCGGGTGTAGCTGTAGCCTATGGTAAGAATATATTTTTGTTTGTAACTGTAGGATAGCTCGGTATTATCCGTGTACTCCGGCCGCAGGTAAGGGTTACCGCGGGCATAGGTGTACTTGTCCAGGAAGAACAGGAAGGGATTTAACCCGTTATAGCCCGGGCGGTCGATACGGCGGGAATAGGACAGACCCACTTTGTTATCCTCATTCACTTTATAATCGGCTGCCAGGCTGGGGAAAAAGTCCAGGTAAGAACGTTTGATCTTGCTTTGCAGGCTGATGGAATTACCTTCTGAAATGGTTTTCTCCAGGCGCAGGCCGGCCTGCAGATCCCACTTACGCCATTGCAGCTTGTAAGAGGTATAGGCAGCCAGGATGTTCTCTTTATAAATAAACTGGTCGCTTTGAGAAGGGGCGTATACATAGTCCTTACCTCTTAGCGAATCGTAGCGCAGCTTGTTATCTGTTTCCACAAAGCTGGCTTTTACGCCGGCTTCTATTTTGGATTGTTTGTTCAGGGGCAGCACCAGGTCGGCCTTAATGCTTTTAATGGTAACATTGGTATTACCCATGTTGCGGATGGCGTGCGGGTCGCGCACGGTTTCCAGGTGGCGGTCGTACAGGCTGTCGCGCAGGTTCAGGTTACGGTTGTTCTTAAACCGGGCGTAGTCCGCATCCATGCTTATTTCCGTGCCATTGGTATCCAGCTGGCCCTTATAGTTCAGGTTCACGGCTACGTTATTGAACTTGTTATTATTGGTGGTAAGGGTGTTCAGCACCGAATCTATTTCGCCGGTTTGCTTCCCGATATCAGTAGCGCTGTAAATGCTGTTGCGGAAGGAGTTGTTATACCCGTTCACCAGTACGCCTACGGTATGCTGCTTGCTAATAAAGTAATCCATACCGGCTTTGTAGGTGCTGTTCTTAAACTGGTTACGCTGCCAGATATCCTGGTGGAACAGCATGGGCTCATCCGCATTAATATAGCGCCACAGCTCCCGCAGGGTATAAAACTGGCGGTTGCCGTAGTTATAGTTACCGAACAGGTTAAACTTAGTGGTGCGCCAGTTCAGGTTACCGCCGGCATTATAAATAGGGTAGCGGCTTTGCCCCATGCTGGCATTCAGGGTGCCGTTGATGCCGGTAAGCTGTCCCTTTTTGGTTTTGATATTAATGATACCGCTGTTACCGGCAGCATCATATTTAGCGCCGGGGGTGGTAATGATCTCTATCTGGGAAACGGTTTCTGCGGGCGTGCTTTTCAGCAGGTTGCTCAGCTGATCGCCGGATAAGTAGGTGAGCTTACCATCTATCATAATGGTTACACCCTGGTTGCCTTTTACTACTACGTTATCATCCTTATCAACGGTAACGCCTGGCGCTTTGCGCAGCAGGTCCAGCACGGTTTGCCCGGCGGAGGATACGCTGCTTTCCACGTTCAGCGTGGTTTTGCCGGCGCTGCGTTCAATAAAGGGTTTTTGTGCGGTTACATTAACTGCCTGCAGGTTCTTGGTTTCCTGTACCAATTGTATGGCGGGTAAGGAGAGGCTTTGGTGGTTCGCATCCAGGATGAAGGCCGGGCTCTGTACGGGGGCATACCCCATGAGGGTAGATTGTATATAGTAATGTCCGAAAGGAATATTATCAATGGTGCAGCTGCCCTGTTCAGTGCTCAGCTCACCTTTTACCAGCGCGCTGTCCTTTACGGCGCGTACCAGCACATTGGCAAAGCCCAGGGGCTGGTTCTTGCCATCCATGATCCGGACTGTTATTTTGCCTTGTTTGTTGGCGTTTTGGGCCCATGCGGCACCCAGGGTTAAGAGCATAAAAAGCCCCGTTAGTATGATCCTGTTCATATTCACAGATTGGTCGCAGCCATGACGGACAGCTACGGCATTAAATGTTGTAATATTTATTGACGGTTTTAGAAAATGCTTACAGTTTAGATCTTGCGGCATGCATCAACGCATGCATCGTTGTGTTGTTTTGATGGTATGAAAAATTCCGGTATGCGTGTAACCAGGTAAAACGGCACCAGTTCAGGGCGTAACTCTACTTTATCAGCGGCGGGTGCTTTTGAAAGACGGTTTCCCCAGGTACATAATGCCAGTAAAACGATACAGAACATTAATAGCAGGATGACCTTTTTCATTTTGATTACTTTCTATTAAAGACGAGCAAGTTAAAGAAAGGTTGCACACGTCTTTATAAATTGTGACGTAATGCAATATTTAGCTCGTATGGGTATTGAATATCAGTGTATTATAACTGCACATCGCTGGCGAGTGGTGCGGGGTCCTTTAAAATTCTTTGCACGGTGACGGGCGATCTTTGTTCCAGTAAAATGGTTTTGTTATGGCTTAGCTCTTCCAGCAAACCGTTTTCATAATAACGTACGGTAAGCAGCTGCAGGGATTCATTATAGGCCAGCTTAAAATCCTGGTGCAGGGTTTTAATAAGCTGCTCTATTTTTTCCGGGTTGTTATCAATACAGCAGGAGAAGCTGATAGCCGCATTCTGCATCAGGTTGATCTTTATTTTGAGATCATGGAAGATGTCGTAGATATCGCTGATCTTATCTTCCGTAATAAAAGCATAATCGCGGGAGGTAACGGTGATCAGCACCTGGTTTTGCTTTAGCACAATAATGGGCGGCAGCTGCGCATGGTCTGCTTCCTCTTTGATCACGGTGCCGGGAAGATCTTTGTTCAGGAACGATTTTACATACAGGGGGATCTGTTTGTTCTGCAGCGGCTTAATGGTTTTGGGGTGAATAACCTGCGCGCCGTAATAAGCCATTTCAATCACCTCGCTGTAGCTGATCTCCGGTATGTTAATAGTGTTGGGGAACAGCTTGGGATCGGCATTCTTTAAGCCTTCCACATCTTTCCAGATGGTTTGGCTTTCGGCATCCAGCATGTTGGCAAATACAGCGGCGGAGTAGTCGCTGCCCTCGCGGCCCAGGGTTACGCTTTCGTTCTGATCCGTGCTGCCAATGAAACCCTGTGCTATTACCACATTGGTGCTGTTAAACAGGGGCAGTACCTTTTCCGTAATGTTACGCTGGGTCACTGCCCAGTCAATGTTGGCATCCCGGAAGTTATCGTCGGTACGGAAAATATCGCGCACATCTATCCAGGTATTGGCAATGCCGGCCTGGTTAAACCATGCGCTTACAATGGCGGTGCTTAACAGCTCGCCCAGGCTTACCAGCTGGTCATAATAATAATCGAAGGGGCGCAGCGGCTTTTCGCCCAGGGTCCATTCTGCTTCGGTAAAGAACTGCTGCAGCTGCTGGAACACGGCATGTTCCCGGTTACCCAGCAGGGCAACGGCGGTATCTATATGGGCCTGCTCCAAATTAAAGAGCAGCTGGGCGGCTATTTCGCGCTTACGCATAAAAAAGTTCTGAGCCACCTTCTCCAGCTCATTGGTGGTTTTGCCCATGGCGGATATAACGATCAGGATCTTTTCATCGGGAAAAGACTGCACAATGGCGCCCACTTTATGGATGCGTTCAATACTTTCTAAACTTGCTCCGCCAAACTTGAAAACCTTCATAGGGTAAAATATCTTCTGTTAAAAAAAGTTCCGGCAAATTACGGCAACTTTGAAATTGTTTTAAAATATGTTGGGAAAGAAATGACAGTCCCGTTAAAATAGAACTATTTTACTTTATATTCGTTCGTACCCAAATCTTATAACCATATATGAACAGCAAGCAAAAGGTGATGACCTTAGACGAATTTACTATCCAGGAGCTTAGGAATTACCCGGGGGCCACCGGCCAGCTATCCGGTTTATTACGGGATATAGGGCTGGCAGCCAAACGTGTGAATGTAGAGGTGAACAAGGCCGGTATTGCCGATATACTGGGTGAGGTTGGTAAAACCAACGTACAGGGCGAATCCGTTAAAAAGCTGGATGAGTTTGCGAACGACCAGTTCATTGATTCCCTCCAAAGCAGCATTTACTGCTGTGGCGTGGCTTCCGAAGAGAATGAAACCTTTATTGCTTTTGATGATGAGCATTCCAGGAACTCTAAGTACGTTGTTTTGCTGGATCCCCTGGACGGTTCCAATAATATAGATGTAAACGTTTCCATAGGCACCATCTTTTCCGTATACCGGCGTTTAAGCCCCAACGGCAGCCGTTGTGAGCTGGAAGACTTCCTGCAGCCGGGCACCCAGCAGATAGCAGCCGGGTATATTATTTACGGCTCCTCCACCATGCTGGTATATGCTACCCGCCGCAGCGTGCAGGGTTTTACCCTGGACCCCTCCATAGGGGAGTTCTGCCTGTCGCACCCGAACCTTAAATGCCCTACCGACAGCGATATTTTTTCCGTGAACATAGGATATTACCATATGTACGAGCCCCGCATCCGCGCTGCTATTGACCAGTTTATGGCCCGTAATGAGCAGGATAAGCTGTACCGGCACCGCTTTGTGGGCTGCATGGTAGCGGAAATACACCGTACGCTGATCCAGGGCGGCATTTTCATGTACCCTGCCTTTGGTAAATTCTCCGCAGGCCGTTTGCGCCTGTGCTATGAGTGCAATCCCATGTCGTTCATTATGGAAAAGGCCGGGGGCGTGGCTATGGCCAACGGGCGGCAGCGCCTGCTGGAGCTGAAGCCCGCACAGCTGCACCAGCGGGTACCTATTTTTATAGGCTCCAAAAGCATGATGGATACCTGGCAGCAGATCGTTACCAATTACCGGGGGTAAGCGCTTTATTAATTCTCCTTATAAATTAAAAATAGGTACAATACTTGCTAAACCTGAACCGTTTTAAATAGTCTAACAGGGACATTCCCTTTTTCAATTATTTAATAAGTATATGGTTATTAGCAAACAACGCAAGATCGTACTGTTATTTTTGAGCTTTTTCCTGAGCATGCAGGCCTGGGCATGCCACCGGGGCACAGTGGCCGCTGATAGCAGCGTGGCTGCCAAAAGCATGGATGAGCAGATCCTGTATTACACCAACAAGTTCCGTCAATCCAAGGGGCTGGCCCCCTTACAGCTGGTATCAACCATCAGCAAAGAGGCGGAAGACCATAGCCAGGATATGGCTAAAGGGCGTACCGGTTTTGGGCATGAGGGTTTTGAGGAGCGCGTGGACCATGTAGGCAAAAAACTGGGCCGGGTAGCAGCCGCCGCTGAAAATGTGGCCTACGGCAACCTGGATGCAGAAGGCGTAGTGAATGGCTGGATCAAAAGCCCCGGGCACCGCCGCAATATGCTGGGCGACTATAACCTGATAGGTATTGGCAGCGCACAAGGCAAAGGCAACATTATTTTCTTTACCCAGGTTTTTATTAAACACTGAGTAAAAACTAAGAATTAAAAACCGGAAGCCGCAGACTGTAAGCATATTGCTGATAGTTTGCGGCTTCTTCGCATTTTTTACTTTTACTTTTTTACTTTTGGCAGATGGAAAAGAGAACGATCATTACGGTGAAGGACCTGGTAAAACAGTATGGCGACTTTACCGCGGTTAAAGGTATCAGCTTTGAGGTGTATGAGAACGAGATCTTTGGCTTGCTGGGGCCTAACGGCGCCGGTAAATCCACCACGCTGGAGATCATAGAGACCTTACGCGATAAAACCTCCGGGCAGGTAATGGTAGATGGGATGGACCTGGATAAAGATCCCAACGGGATTAAAAAGATCATTGGCGTGCAGCTGCAAAGCTCCGGCTATTACCCTAACCTGAACCTCACGGAGCTGATAGACCTGTTCAGCGGTTTATACAACCAGCCCGTGGATCCTAAAGAGCTGCTGCAGCGGTTTAACCTGGAAGATAAAGCTACCGCGAAGTACAAGCAGCTTTCCGGCGGGCAAAAACAGCGCTTTTCCATAGCCACTACGCTCATTAACAAACCCAAGATCATTTTCCTGGATGAACCCACCACCGGCCTGGACCCCCAGGCGCGGCGCAACCTGTGGGAGCTGATACAGCAGGTGCGCTCCCAGGGCACTACGGTAGTGATCACCACCCATTATATGGACGAAGCTGAGTTCCTTTGCGACCGCTGCGCCATCGTAGATAAAGGGGAGATCATTGCCATTAACTCACCCGACGCTTTAATTGATAACCTGGTAGCCGGCGGCTTTGAACGCCAGAAAGAGGTGAAGCAGGCGAACCTGGAAGATGTGTTCCTGCACATGACGGGTCGGGCGCTGCGCGAGGAGTAGTGAGCTACTTCTTTATTTTATAGTCCTGGGTGTCAGTGTACTTACCGGTGATCCAATGGCAAACGTACCCGTTGTCGTCCCAGGATATGATCCTTACTAAAATACCCGCAGCTGCCGGATCATCCTTGTCCCTCACTGCCTGCTCATCCATTAATCCATACGTGTCGTCATTCGCCCATTTTAAGGATCTTCTTAGATCAATTTTTCCCTGATCGTCGTAGTAATCCTGCGCATCCTTTGTTCTGGTAAAAACGGTTTTATCGCCACTGGTTGATTCGAATTTTCCGGTCATGATATGCGGCGGAATAGCTACTTTGTCTTTGTACGGACAGTTAAACCACAGGCCGGAGATGGGGGTGTTCAGCTCGATCTGTTGCAGTTTAAGGACTTGTTTTTCGCCGGAACCAGCGAAGGTGTTAATGATGTAAGCGTTGAACAATACCTGGTCTTTAAAAAGGTACTCCATCAACAGCGACTTGTTGCCATTGGGATATACGATCATTAATAACCTGAAGTTTGTTTTATCAAAGAAATTCATTGTAGTGTAGCCGTTTTCCGCTGCTGCATTCACTACATAACAGTCAAAATTCTCAAATTTCTTGTCGGGCAGCCGCGTAAGCTTGTAACCCAGCGCTTTGTAGGCATATTGAACCTGGTGATAGGTTTTAAGCTTTATCTCTTCCACTGCTGACGGGTCCTCAAACCGGAGGATCGAAGAACCATTGATCCTTGTTACGCTGTTGCCATTAAAGAAGGTTGTTTGGGGAACGTGTTCCATTGAAAGAATGCTTTGAACATATTTCCGTCCGGTGTTCCTTTTTTCAGTAACGATGGCCGATGATCCGTCTTGTTGAATGAGCCGGTAATTAATGCTGGAGGACCTGATGTTTGCAATTCTTTTTTCTCCACCACAAAATGTTATCGATGAATCTAAGATCTGTGCTGCTGTCAGAAGGTTCGCTGTTTGTCCAAACGCAGTGGCGGAGAGTATAAGGAGAAGGATCGTATTGAGTGTTTTCATTTTTTAATAGGGACTTATCTTTAATGCCAGTGGCTGTATTCAGGTGCGGAAGAAAAATAGTAAAAATATTTCTAATTATTGGCTTTACCTATGAAGCCGTAAACCCCATCCATTTGCATTCTTGTTCTATTATTGTAGCTTTAAGTGATCATTTCATTGATTATTAATTATTCATTCGTCACTATTGATTATGCTGGAACAGCTACAATATCCGATCGGCCGCTTTGAGGCCCCCATGCTTATTAAGCCTGAAGACCTTAAGATCTATATCAACGATATCCGTTATTTACCTTCCATCCTGGAAATAGCCGTGCAGGACCTGGATGCCTGGCAGCTGAACACACCGTACCGCCCCGGCGGCTGGACGGTAATGCAGGTGGTGCATCATATAGCTGACAGCCATATGAATGCGCTCACCCGTTTTAAGCTGGCGCTTACAGAAGATAACCCGGTTATTAAACCTTACGACGAAGCTGCCTGGGCTAAGCTGGGCGATGTGGAACGCACGCCTATCAACATGTCTATTACATTGCTGCATGCCTTGCATGCCCGCTGGGTGAATTTAATGGAAAGCATGTCGCCGGAGGACTGGGAGCGCTCTTTTGTACACCCGGAGCATCATACCACTTTTAAGCTGAAAACCGTTGCCGCCAATTATGCCTGGCATGGAAAGCATCATTTTGCACAGATCGAAAGGCTGCGGGAGCGGAACTTTGATAAATAGGAAAACAACCATACTGCCAACCATATTAAACAATCAATAATGGCTTCATTAGAGTGGAAAACGCTGCATTCAGAATACATTTATAAGGATGCCTGGTTAACTGCCCGTAAAGACCGCTGTATTACACCCAGCGGCAAAATTGTAGAACCTTATTACGTGCTGGAATATGCGAACTGGGTAAATGGCTTAGCCATTGCGGAAGATGGGCGCGTGATCATGGTAAGGCAGTTCCGGCAGGGATTCAGGCAAACGCTGCTGGAGATCCCCGGCGGCACAATGGACCCGGAAGATGCCTCGCCGGAAGTGGCCATGCGCCGTGAGCTGCTGGAAGAAACCGGCCATTCATTTGAGCAGGTGACATACCTGGGTGAGATCTGCCCCAACCCGGCATCCAGCAACAATGTAACGCATATGTTCCTGGCCACCGGCGGTAAAAAGGTGCAGGAGCAGCAGCTGGATCAGAACGAAGAAATAGAGATCGTATATCTTACGATGGAGGAGCTGAAGCAAATGCTGCTAAAGCAGGAGATCAGGCAAAGCCTGCACGTAACCTGCATCTTATACGCGCTGCTAAAGCTGGAGCAGCTAAAGGTCGTTTAACCGTTACATTGCTTCCGATACTATAAAGAAGCTGCCGCATACCAGTATCATATCATCCTTATGGGCATGCTGTTTAGCAGCCTGTAAGGCTTCCTGTACGGTGGCATAGGTATGGCCCTTTAAACCGTTTGCAGCAGCCATTTCCGCCAGGATGTGCTCATCCAGCGCACGCGGTATCTGCGCTTTGGTGAAATAATAGGTAGCGGTAACAGGGAACAGGGGTAGTACCGCATCCACTGCTTTATCTTTTACAAAGCCGGTTACAATATGCAGCTGCTGGTATTTGGTATGCCGTAGTTGTTGTATGATCTCTTTTATGCCGGCTTCATTGTGCCCTACATCCATTACCAGCAGCGGGTTTTCGCTCATTACCTCCCAACGCCCGCGCAGGCCGGTAAGCTTTTTTACGTGCAGCAAGCCATCATGCAGGGCTGCATCCGTAATGTTCCAGCCGCTGTGCTGCAATACTTTTACAGCGCTTAGCACCGTCATAATATTCTTTTCCTGGTATTGCCCGCTAAGGCCCAGGGTAATGTGTTTTACCTGCTGCTGTTGCTTATGCAGCAGCTGCATTTGCAAACCGCTGCCGGGATGGGTGGGGTTTAAATTGCTTTCCTGCACCAGCCATTCCTGGTCGGCAAAATGAATAGGGGCCTGCAGTTCCGCCGCTTTGTTCATAAATACGGATTGTACGGCAGGCTGTGTTTCGCCGATCACTACCGGTATGCCTGCTTTTATAATGCCTGCTTTTTCAGCTGCAATTTCCGGCAGGGTATTGCCCAGTATGTGCATGTGATCGTAGCTGATGTTGGTGATCACCGACAGCTCCGGGGTAATTACGTTGGTGCTGTCCAGCCGCCCGCCCAGGCCTACTTCTATTACCGCTACATCTACCTGCTCCAGCGCAAAATAGTGGAAGGCCATGGCCACGGTAAGCTCAAAGAAAGAAGGTTCAATGCCGGCAATGGCGTTCTGCATTTGCTCCACAAACTCCACCACAAATTTCTCCGGTACCATTTGCCCGTTTATACGTATCCGTTCCCGGAAATCCTGCAGGTGAGGGGAGGTGTACAGGCCTACCTTATAACCGGCCTGCTGTAAGATGGCGGCCAGCATATGGCTCGTAGAGCCCTTGCCGTTAGTGCCGGCTATATGGATGGATTTAAACTTATGCTGGGGATTATCCAGCAGGTTACACAGCTCCAGTGTATTATGCAGATCATTCTTCAGGGCTACGGCGCCTACCCGGGTAAACATGGGCAGGTGCTGGTAGAGGTAATCAACAGTTTGCTGATAGTTCATATAAGTTGGTATTACAGAAAAACCATTCCGTAATGCAAACTTCGATAAAAAAATTAAATGAAGGTATTTTTAATGCCGCCCTGCCGTCATCAATTAGGTGCGCACTGCACCTGCTGTAATTGTTTGCCATAGCGGCCGCCGCTGCCATCCCGTTTCTTCAGGCTGATCATGGGCACGCGCAGGGCCAGGAACCCATCTGCATGGTTGAGCTGTGAACGCAGCAAATTAGAGATAATGCTGGCAGAGCCAATAACCAGGGGGCCTAAGCGCAAGCCTACACCGGCATCTACCTGGCCAAAGCGGTTCACCACCATGGGTAAATAAGCGCCAAAATTGCGGGTATCAAAATGTGGCGTTACCTGTAATTGTGTAATAGCATAGTTCTTACTATCATCCTTTTTCCCGGAGAAAAAGCCTACTACAGCATTGGCGCTTATAAAAAAGCGGCCGTCAATATTATAATCGCCGGATAAATGCAGGGCCGTAGGTAAGTTCATGAAATACCCGTCGTAGGTAGGGATGGGAGAAAAATAATCCCGTACGCGGCGGTAGTAACGCTGCCAGCCTTCATTATCACGGTATTTGAGCGAATCGGGGCTAATGTGCCCGGTGGTAAGGTCCAGATCAGCATTGGCCGGCGCTTTTTTGTAAAAGATACCGCCTATGTCAGTAACGGAAGCCCCTATACGCAGTTTATAGGTGCTGGCATCGGGGTTCCAGGCTTCGCTGTCGTAATCGCCAAAACCATCGCCGCCATCCGGGCGCCATTCGTAGATCACGCCCAGGTCCAGGCCAACGCCCGGGTTTTCAAAAAGCTTGAAGTTCTTGTAATCCGGGTTCTCCCAGTTATCAACGGTTTCATTATAACCTACTTTAAGGGTACCGCGGCTAATGGTTGCATCCCGCCGGGTGTTCATTAAAAAAGTAGCATCATTGGCCACGGCATAACCGGAGGCAATGCCGCTCAGGTACTTGAGGGTAGCGCCGGCTTTCCAGCGGTTCTCCCCGTCATCTTTGATCACGCGGGCGTAGCTCAGGCCAAACTCATTCCAGGTGTGCACTGCAACGTTCGCATAATCAAGGTTATAGTTACGGCCCACAAAACGCGGGTTGGGAAAATCTATTCCAAAGAAATTGGCAATGGGTGTTTCTACATTGCCGGCATTGGCTGCGGCCCGTATGCGCCAGGTAAAGGCAATGGACTGCGTTTCATCAATAGAATATAATACGGAGGGCATCATTACCTCGGCCATGCCCCAGCCATATTGCCGGCTGCTGGCGCTGGTATCCAGGAAATAATCACGGTCACGTATAAATTTATTGGGCTGGTTAATTAAAGAAGACTTTTTTACACTGGCATAGGTGTTACCGGCTTTTGCGTCTACTCCAATGATATTCACATCCCATTTATAACGGGTGCCTGCGGCAGATGCCGGGTTGGTTAACACGCCATAAATACCGGCGTAGTTACTTGTATGAAAACCTGCAAATGATTGGGCCTGTGCTAATTGACAAAGCAGTAGCGGGCCTAAAGTGGCAATGACAATTTTTCGCATAGAATCATTGATAGCTGATGGGCGCAAAAAATGGAAAGTGCACAGCTGTACTACACTATAACGCTCAATTCACCTTCCTGATTATGGATGTGCTTACTTTCTTAGCATTTTTTATGCCAGTATTGTCCTGTTCGTATTATTGTACCTTGAAATAAAAACGGATAGTACCGAACTGCACTTCCGGTGCATCCGGACTTGCATTGTACTTAATTTCCCGGGCAGCTCTTTTGGCAATTTCTATAAGTCTGGCATTGTTAAGGGTAGAGCCCCGTAGGCTATGGGTAGTTTCGATCACATTCCCCTGCCTGTCTACTTTGATATTGATTGCAATGTATCCTGTTTCATCCCCGTCATAGGTGGGCTGCGGGCGGCTTAGCAACGACCGGCCATGCAGGCGGAAATCACTTCTGCCACCGCCTAAACCGCCACCCGTGTAGCCGCTGGCGTTAGGATCACCGTTGATCTGTCCGCGGTCGCCGGGTTTGCCGGTATTACCCTCGCCGGTTGAATTATTGGTACCATTGGCATTGTTACCGCTGTTGGCATTATTGGCTGTACCTCCGCTGTAAACCGCTTTGGGCTTGGGTGCGGGAGGCACCGGCGCAGGCGGGTTTTCGGAAGGTTTTTTAACGGTTTTAGTGGGTTTGGGCTCCAGGTTCTTTGGAATTTCCTTTGGCCGCTCTACCGGTTTTTCCGGTTTGGTGATCTCAGGAGCCGCTTCTTCATCCTGTGTAGCAATGTCTTGCGTGGTGGCATTGTCCTGTGCAGGTGTGGGTTGGTTTTGCGGCGTAGAGGCGTTGGCGGAGGCTGCGCTGGGCGGGTTGGGATTCAGCGGTTGTTCATCGCCCATCCCTTCATCTGATGTGCCCAGGTTCACTTCCATACCTAAGTCCTGATCGGGCAGGGGCGGGGGCGCAGAAAAGCCGGCAAACATCAGCGCTACTAACAGTAACGCGTGCACGCCAATGGTCACGCCTAATGCTTTGATACTTTTCTGATTATCCTGCTCCTGCATATCCTCAAATGTAATGTTTTTTTTACAGTCCGCTGCCTATGGTCCACGGACCATTGTTTGCGGATCTATCAGGGCGTTTTATCCGCTTTGTATAGGGTTCCGCAGTCTGCGGACCTATGAGCGCTTCCTAACTGTTTTGCATATATAAAACTGTTTGCATCAATAACCAAACATTAACATTCCCGGCTGTGGTCCGCTACTTCCACAACTCGTACGCAAACCGTAATATAGTACCGCATACTACCAGCAGAAAGAACCTGCGCACCAGGCTGTTACCTTTTAAAATGGCTAAACGTGCGCCAAAGAAAGAGCCGGTTAAGTTGCTCACAGCCATTAAAATGGTTACCGGCCATAGAATATGCCCGTGCGATGCAAAATAAGTGATAGAAGCCACGTTGGTAGCCAGGTTCACCACTTTCGCATGGGCGCTGGCATGTAAAAAATCAAAGCCCATAAGGCTAATGAATGCCAGGATCAGGAAACTGCCGGTGCCCGGACCAAAAAATCCGTCGTAAAACCCTAATACTCCTCCAATAACGATCCCCCATACCCAGGTATTGCGCACGGGCCCTACAGGTTGGTGGGTTTGCTGCCCAAAATCCTTTTTCAGGTAGGTGTAAATAGCCACCGCTATTAACAGCACCAGCATTACCGGCTTTAAAAAATGATTGGGTAGATATGCCACCAGCGAGGAGCCGCAGAGCGCAGCAAAGAAAGCAGTGAGGGCGGTAACCAGCAGCAGCGGCCTGTTAAACTGCACCCGTTTGGCATACTGCCAGGCAGCCATACTGGTGCCGGAAAACGAAGGTATTTTGGTAGTGCCCAGCAGGGTAGCTACCGGGTATTGCGGAAAGGTGAACAGGATGGCCGGTGTTTGAATTAATCCGCCACCGCCAACAATTGCATCAATAAATCCTGCACATAGGGAAAAACAGCAAAGCAGGACCAGGTCCGTTGTCATAGCGGGCAAAGCTAGTAAAAAAGTTGGCAGCTTGCAGTCCCGGGGGCATAGTACAGTATGTTTTACTGAACTTAATTTTTTGTAAGTATTTTGCGGCCATTGTTTTTTGTATTACTATTTTTAAGATCCGGTCAATTACAAAAAGGGGCTGATCAACAGAACAAACCAATACAATTGCAGGTATTTCTACACTATTTTTTGCACCTGGGGTTTCCGTTTTTTATTGCATTTCTTTTTTTCAGGAAGGAGTGGAAAAAGGTTTATTTAATATTAATTGCAACCATGCTGGTGGATGGAGACCACCTGCTGGCTACTCCTGTATTTCAGGCTAACCGGTGCAGCCTGGGTTTTCACTACCTGCATACCGGTTATGCGATAGCAGTTTATTTTGTGTTGCTGTTCCTGCCAAAACCATTCAATATAATTGGAGTAGGGTTATTGCTTCATATGCTGGCCGATCTCATTGATTGTATGTTTATGTTCAATCACTGTAAAGCATGTTTGGCAAACGCCCCGGCATTTGAGGTATTAAACGTAATTGCAAACTTCCTTAACCTCCATCTTTCCTTGCCCGTTTTCCTGTAGAATAAGCACGGCCCACTGCCAACTATTTACTACATTTGCGCTCCCAAACCCAGCTCCCTTGTTCTCATTATACAAAAAAGCCTTTTCCGGACTTAGTCCGTCTACGTGGTTATTGTCATTGGTATTGCTCATTAACCGCAGCGGTAACATGGTGCTGCCTTTCCTTACCATTTACCTTACCCAGCATATGCATATGAGCATAGCGCAGGCCGGGCTGGTAGTAGGTATTTTTGGAGTAGGGTCTATCTTCGGCGCATTGCTGGGCGGGCGCTTATCCGATAAAATAGGTTTTTACCCCATACAGTTCTGGAGCCTGTTCCTGAACGGCATTTTGTTTATCATATTAGGGCAAATGCAAACCATGCTGCAGATCAGCATTTGCACCTTTGTATTAAGCATGGTGGGCGATGCTTTCCGCCCCGCCAATGCCGCAGCCACGGCCTGGTACAGCAGCCCGGAGAACCGGGTGCGTTCCTATTCCTTAAACCGGTTGGCCGTGAACCTGGGCTTTTCTATTGGCCCGGCAATAGGGGGCATGCTGGCCGGCATCAGCTATAATTTTTTGTTCTGGGCAGATGGTTTAACCTGTATACTGGCAGCGCTGCTGATGCGGGTATTTTTGCCGCCGGGCAAAATAGTAAAAGGCGCATCGGCAGATGCTGCTACGCAAGCTATCCCTAAAGGGCCATCGGCTTACAAAGATGTGCTGTACCTGTTGTTTGCGGTATTGGTAACTTTTTTTGCAATGGGCTTTTTTCAGCTGGGATCTATTGTGCCGCTGTATTTTAAATCTGCGCTGCACCTCAGCGAGTTTTACATTGGGATAGTGCTGGGCTCCAACGGATTAACAATTGCGCTGCTGGAAATGATACTGGTGTACAAGCTGGAAGGTACCAAACCGAACCTCACCTTTATTTCCCGGGGTATATTACTTACGGCGCTGGCTTACCTGAGCTTTAACCTGCTGCCAGCCTGGGGCATAGCCGCCTGGGTGTACATCCTGTTCTTTACTTTCAGTGAAATGTTCAGCATGCCCTTTATGAATGCCTTCTGGATCAGCCGCAGCCAGGAGCATAACCGCGGGCAGTATGCTGCATTGTATACCATCGCCTATTCTGTTGCGCAGATAGTAGCGCCTTCATTAAGCGCATACCTGGTTGAGCGGCTGGGCTTCCGGGATTGGTGGTACGTAGTAACAGGCTGGTGCCTGTTAACTTCCCTGGGTTTTATGTTGCTGCAGCGTAAGTTCAGTGCGCAAAATCCCGTGCATAATCCCCTTTGATCCTTTCCATGGGCGGGTTAAAATACCCGAATTTCAGGTGAGGGAATTCTTCGTGTATAAGTTCCAGTAATTGCGCCATACCCAAACAATCGCCCGTATCCGTAATACCCAGCTTACCCAGGTACCAGTCAGGGTCAATGTTAAAGTTGCGCCATTGTATCATGCACAGGTCTGTATCCTTAATAAGCTTACGCAGGGCCTCGTATTCAGATTCACTGTCCGTCATACCCGGAAATACGAAATAGTTTATGGAGGTCCACCCGCCAAAGCCGCGCACTACTTTCAGGCTTTCCACAATATCTTCAAAGCGGTAGTTATTAGGCCGGTAATAGGGCGTGTACCATCTTTCCTGGGCTGAGTTGGTGCTTACGCGAATGCTGTTAAGGCCTGCTTTACAAAGCACGCGCACAGCATCGGGCTTGCTGCCGTTGGTGTTAATGTTAATGCTGCCTTTGGATGTGTGCTTGCGGATCTCTAAAATAGATTCGCGGATGGTTTCCCACATCAGCAAAGGCTCACCTTCACAACCCTGTCCAAAACTAACAATAGGGAAGGGCGCGCTTTCCAGGTGAGGCACGGTATATTCTACGATCTCTTCGGCAGAGGGTTTGAATGTAAGGCGTTCCTGGGTAGATACAATGTTCTCCTCCTGGGGCTGAAAAGATATACAGCCAACGCAGTTGGCATTACAGGCCGGGGAAGAGGGGATGGGGCATTCCCAGCGTCCCATAAAATAGTTACGGGCTGCAGGGCAGTGGTAGGTTAAGGCGCAATTATCTGCCAGGTGTTTTACCAGGCGGTTATGCGGGTATGCCTGCAATAAGTTCTTTACGCCTTGTTTTACCTGCTTATCATCAAAACCGGCGCACTCCTGGCGAATGTCCTGCTCAATACGGGTAGCCGGTACATAAAATTTACCATCCAGCCAGCCTACTGCTGTATAGCAGAACAGGGGCAGGGTGGGGGCATCGGGCAGGGTTTCATAGGCTGCTAAATAAAAACCGGTATGTGCCGGCGGTATAAAAGCAGCTACGGCCCAGCCTTTATCGCACAGGGCCATTTCTTCGGTACCGGCATTAATGCCAATACCCCGGCGGCCGGGCAGCTCGTATAACTGGCCTCCTTCGGGCAGCTCAATCCACTCTTCTGCCGGTATAGGCAGTGCATCCCAGGCGCTACGGCCGGTAGCGTACAGGGAGGTATCCTCAAAAATATTTCCGTTCCCGTCGGAGTAAAGTATATATGGGCTTTGTGTAAGCATCATGTTTGTTTTAATTACGAATTATTCAATTACGAATTACGAATTGGGTACCCCGGTTTTTAATGTTCATCAGAGGTACTAAATGATTTCCTTTAAATGTCGTACCTGCCTTACGATATACTTAATTCGTAATTCGTAATTGAATAATTCGTAATCCATTTATGCGATCCTGCTTTTCGCAAAACCGTTGATCTCTGCAGCTTTAATATCCGGTATGTTGTCCAGCACTTCCAGCTGAATGATCTTGTTGTTCTTAAAATCAATGGTCAGCAGGTCGTTACGCAAAATTACGTTATTGAGCTGGTTCCAGCCTATTACCTGTTTGGAAAAGGTAGTAGGCATAGTAACGCCAATGGTATCCAGCACTACATATACCGGCTGCAGCATGTTATGTTCCGTCCAGCCAATATAGGCCAGGCCTATGCCTACCAGCAAATGCAGGGCGCCAATAAGCGGTTGCAGATGGGTAAGGAAATACAAGCAGCCGCTGAAACAGGCAAATACCTGTAACAGGCGCATCAGGCTGTTGGCGCCGGAAAAATTGCGGAAACGCCGCATAATGAACGGGAAAACAATACTCGCCAATCCCAGCAGCAGGAAGAATGTTGTCATAAACCCATTGGGCTGCCGGCTATTATAAATACCGATGGCGTTGAAGAAGAACAACAGGCCTGCCATGCCATGCACTACCGGCTGCAAACGCAGGCGCGTAATAGTGTTGGGGTGCAATATCCTTATCTTGTACATTTTAATTAATAATTAAGAATGAAGAATTAATAATCGTAATGACGGACTGCGCGAAATATTATTGTTGCGCGGCAAACATGCTTCCATGATTATTAATTCTTAATTATTCATTATTCATTACAAGAAGGTTACACAGCTTAAACAGCACGCGTGCACCTACATTGGCATCCCATTCGTCGTGAGAGGTGCTTACCTCGTTCAGGTCAAAGCCTATCAACTGCCGGCCGCTGGCTAGTAAGCGCTTGAATAAATAAAAGATCTGCGCTACCTCAAAACCGCCGGGCACCGGGGTACCGGTATGCGGGCACAGCTTGGGATCCAGCCCGTCTATATCAAAGCTGATATACACCTGCTGGGGCAGGGAGGCAATAATGCGGTCGCAGATGTCTTTCCACTGCTCCCCTTCAAACTGGGCTTCCTTAATATCTTTATCAAAGAAAGTGGTTACACGGTCTTTATTATCGGCTATATAATCCAGCTCCTCCTCGCAATAGTCGCGGATACCCACCTGTACCAGCTTTTTAAGCTGGGGTACTTCGTTCAGGGCATTGTACATAATGGAGGCGTGGGAGTATTTGAACCCCTCGTAGCTATCCCGCAGGTCGCAATGGGCATCTATCTGTAAAATGCCAAAATCGCCTTTCTTTTCCCCAATGGCTTTATAATAGCCCAGGGGGGTGCTGTGGTCACCGCCAATTAAGCCCACCAGCTTGCCTTTGTTCAGCAGGGCCAGGGTTTGGTTGTATACCCACTCGTTCATTACCTTGGTGCCGGTATTCACATCTACCAGGGTCTTTTTCAGGAACTGGTTGTCCCCAATATCACCGCCTTCGGTCAGGAATTTAATGTACAGCTCCGCCTCTTTACGCAGGTAATCGCTGCGCAGCAGCATGTGCTTATCCGGTTCCCGCATGAAAAAACCCTTTTTCCAGCCATCCTTTACATCCGGGTCAAGGAGGTCTACCTGGAAGGAGGCTTTAAAGATCTGTTCCGGGCCACGGGCCGTACCATTGGAATAGGATACGGTTACTTCCCAGGGAACCGGCAACAGTACCAGCTTTGCATCCTCTTCATTGAAAGGCAGTCCAAAAATGTTGTTGGAAAGGATACCTACTGAATTAGGATCAAATTGTGACAGATCGGCCATGATATTGAAAATTCAATTTCTTATTTCGGCGCAAAGATAGGGAACTAATATTTTAGATTTCAGATTTACGATTTTAGATCTCAGGGAGGGGGCCGGGGCTTAAAATTGTAAATCCCCTGCCTTTTATATAAAATTAAGAACACCTAACTCCTTTTTGCGTTAATTTTGCGGCTGGAAAAAGGACGCTTGCCTGAAAAAATAAGTTATGAAGAAAACAAATATCGTTTTACTGGTGGTGATTGCCGTAGCCATTGGCATTATTGTGACTATGGTAGGAGATTTCAGCACCTATGAAACCTTTGCGACAGCCCGGGAAAAAGAAGGAAAGGAATATCATGTGATCGGCACGCTGGATAAGGCGCAGGCCCTTTCATACGACCCGGTAAAAGATGCCAACTACTTTACCTTTTATATGAAGGATAAGGTGGGCGAAACCCGTAAAGTGATCTTTTTTGGTACCAAACCTACGGATTTTGAAAAGGCTGAACAGCTGGTGCTGACCGGTAAAATAGAAAAAGGGGAGTTTCATTGCAATAAGATCCTGATGAAATGCCCTTCCAAGTATAAGGACGACCAGGTAGCCATGAGTACCAAGCAAATGTAAGTGGAGTGGATTTAGGACCTGAGGTCTGAAATTTTTGGACGTTTAATCATCGCAACATTTTGGAAACTAAATACATAGGGGAACATCTGCTGCCCGGCCAGTTTGGACATTTTTTCGCTGTACTGTCATTCATCGCCTCCCTGGTAGCCACCATCGCTTATTTTAACGTAACAAGGGCCAAAGAAACCACCCTGCAGGATTCCTGGAAAAAGCTGGCCCACATAGCCTTTGTAATAGAAATAGCTTCCGTATTCGCCGTTTTCGGCATTTTATATTACGTACTGTATAACCACTTTTTTGAGTATAAATATGTGTGGCGCAACTCATCGCGCAGCCTGGAAGTAAAATACCTGCTGTCCAGCTTCTGGGCCGACCAGGAAGGCAGCTTTTTACTCTGGAGCATCTGGCACTGCGTATTAGGCATCATTTTACTGTTCAGGGCTAAAAAATGGGAAGCGCCGGTAATGACGGTACTTTCCTTTGCACAGCTTTGCCTGGCCAGCATGCTGCTGGGCATTTATATACTGGGCTACCGCGTAGGCAGCAACCCCTTCCTGTTACTAAGGCAGGCAGAGGAGAATATAAACCTGCCCTGGGTATCCAGAACAGATTACCTGAGCATGATCACAGACGGTAACGGCCTTAACCCGCTGCTGCAGAACTACTGGATGGTGATACACCCGCCGGTATTGTTCCTGGGATTTGCCTCCATGATCATACCTTTTGCCTATGCTTTAAGCGGCTTATGGACCCGCCAGTATACGGAGTGGACCAAACCCGCGCTGCCCTGGGCCCTGTTTGCAGGCATGATCCTGGGCACCGGCGTAATGATGGGCGCTGCCTGGGCTTACGAATCCCTTACGTTTGGCGGTTACTGGGCCTGGGACCCGGTAGAAAATGGTTCCCTGGTTCCCTGGCTAACCATGGTAGCCGGCATCCATACCCTGCTGGCCTTCAGGCACACGGGGCATGCCCTTAAATCCACCTTCTTTTTCTTCTTTATATCCTTTGTATTAATACTGTACGCTACCTTCCTTACCCGTAGCGGCGTTTTGGGCGATACCTCCGTACACTCCTTTACCGACCTGGGTATGAGCGGGCAGCTGCTGGTATATATGGGCGTATTTACCATACCTGCTTTCTGGCTGCTGATAGCACGCCGTAAAGAAATACCGGATATTAAAAGGGAGGAAAGCTCTTACTCCCGTGAGTTCTGGCTATTTGTAGGCGCGCTGGTGCTGCTGATAGCTGCCATACAGATCACCTTTACCACCTCTATACCGGTGTGGAACAAGCTGCTGGACCTTTCCGGCCTGCGCAAGGCGTTTAATATCAAACAGCTGGCGCCCCCGCTGGAGCCGGTATTCCATTACAACAAGATCCAGATCTGGGTGGCCATTGTACTGGGCCTGCTTACCGCTATGGTGCAATACCTGAAGTATAAGGATACACCGCGCAGGCAGCTTACAGCCAAACTGATGTGGCCTACCCTTATTTCAATTGCCGCTACCGCGCTCATAGGCTGGCTGGGCAACATAAACTTTGATACTTACGGCGCCGGGTTCCTGGTAGCCATTTACATAATGCTGTTTGCCAGCGTATACGCCGTGGTGGCCAACTTTGGCTATATTTTCACTGGTTTGAAAGGTAAGGTAAAGTCTGCCGGCGCTTCCATAGCGCACGTTGGTTTTGGGTTGATATTACTGGGCGTGCTCATTTCCTCCTCCAAGAAAGAAACCATTTCCATTGACCGTATGAAGATGCTGGACAACGGCTTCTTTGGCAAGGAAAGCAAGGAGAATCCGCGTGAGAACCTGATGCTGCCCCGCAACTTCCCCGTGCAGATGGGCGCTTACCATGTAACTTATGCCGGTGATTCTACTGCCGCCGGTGATCCTAAAACATATTACGTAGTACGGTACGAGAAAAAAGATCCGGCCAATGGCGCCATGCTGGAGAATTTTACGCTTTATCCGGATGCTTTCATTAATACCAAAGGGCAGGAGGGCTTAACGCCCAACCCATCCAGCCGCCACTACCTTACCCGCGATATTTTTACGTATGTAACTGCCGTGCCGCGTAAGGATGAAGCCAATGATACTGCGCAGTACAGCCCGCACGAAGTAAAGCAGGGCGATTCCATCTTTTTCTCCAACGGTTACATCATCTTTACCGCTTTACAGCCGCAGCCCAAACACCGCAATTATGAGCCGCAACCAGGCGATCTGGCGGTAGGTGCGCAGCTGGAAGTACATACCAAGAATAACGAAGAATTTAAGCTGCAGCCGGTGTATTTCATTCGTGATAATACTTACCAGTTCAGCATTCCGGATACCTTATCGCCTTTAGCGCTTTATGTGCGGTTCAGCAAAATACTGCCCAAGGAGAACAAGATCGAGCTGGAAGTGAAGGAAGCGGGCACCTTTGATGATTACATTGTGCTGAAGGCCTTTATTTTCCCCTTTATCAATGTGTTGTGGATCGGTGTGCTGATCATGATAGCCGGTTTTGTGATGAGCATGTACCAGCGCATAAAGGGTAATAAGCAAACCCCCGTACGCGGGGCACGGCCCGCCACGGCATTGCAGGAAGTGTAAAAAAACTCCCACCCATGAAACGCAAATGGCTGCGTATAGCCTTAGTGGTGATCATAGTATTGGTAGTGGTCTATTTACTGGGCCCAAGCCCTGCCACACCGGTGTATGATCCCGCATTACCTGCAGTACCCACCGATTCAGCCGGTTTAACCGGCTACATTGCCCTCCGTGAAAGCCGGCATCACCTGAAGCCGGATAACGATGCCCGCATTGTATGGTACGATTCCCTGCACCGCAAAACACCCTATAGCCTTGTATACCTGCATGGTTTTTCCGCCAGCCGTAAAGAGGGCGATCCTGTAATACCGGACTTTGCCCGCCGCTATGGCTGTAACCTGTACCTTTCCCGCCTGGACGGGCATGGCATTGATACTTCCGAACCTTTACTGAACATGACGGCAGAAGGCCTGTGGCGCGATGCTAAGGAGGCCCTGGCCATAGGAATGGCTTTGGGCGATACGGTGATCGTTGCCGGAACCTCTACCGGCGGCACGCTGGCGCTGATGCTTGCCGCGCAATACCCCCAACAGGTATATGCAGTAATGAACCTTTCACCCAACATTGCCATTAATGATCCGCTGGCTTTCCTGGCCAATAATCCCTGGGGCCTGCAGGTAGCGCGCCTGGTAAAAAAGGGCAATTACAACCATACCAATAAAGAGGGCGACCCGGCAGTAGCACGCTACTGGAACACCACTTACCGGCTGGAAGCCGTAGTGCAGCTGGAAAACCTGCTGGAAAGCGGTATGACTAAAAATACCTTTGAGAAGATCCACCAGCCCGTGTTAAATCTTTATTATTATAAAGATGAAACCCACCAGGATCCCACCGTGCGGGTAGCCGCCATTCTGGATATGGAAAAAGCGCTGGGAACGCCTGCTGCCCGCAAAGCAGCCGTGCCCATACCGGGCGCCGGCGTACACGTATTAGGCAGCTCGCTAACCTCGCACGATCTGCCCGCTGTAACACATGCCATGAATAATTTTGCCGAACAGGTGTTGAAATTGAAACCGTTATAAGATTTTGGATCTCCTATTCACTGGATGCAGCACCGCACAATAAAATCGTAAACCGGAATGCTGAAATCTCCAATCTTTTTATTGTAACTTTAGTAGATAAAATCCCGTTTCACCTGAATGTGCCGTCTTAGAACAGTAGGATTTATTCTCACACTCGCCTTATGCATCCTATGCCGGAAAGATGTGGCAGCACAATCTGCCGAGGGACAAGGTGTGCACGCAAGGGTGGTGATCGTTGGCACAGATACCCTTCCCTCTATTACCCTGCAGATATTTGAAATAACGGAAAAGCTGCCCCGCAAGCTCCGTAAGGAGCGGGAACGCTGGACCCGCCTGCGCAATGCAGTATATGTAACTTATCCATACGCTAAATCTGCCGCCCGCATCCTGAAGGATGTGAACGGCCGCCTGGCTACCCTGCCCAATAAAAAAGACCGCAAGGCTTACCTGGCTAGCAAGGAAAAGGAATTAAAGGCTGAATTTGGCGATAAGCTGGAAAACCTGTCCATTTACCAGGGCAAGGTATTAATGAAGCTCATTGACCGTGAAAGCGGCGAAAACTGCTATGAGATCATTAAGGAGCTGAAAGGCGGTTTTAATGCCCGTATGTGGCAAACCGTAGCCTTCTTTTTTGGCGGCAATCTTAAAAGCGAATATGATACGGAAGAAGACCGTGATATTGAAGCTATTGTACAGGAAATAGAAATGTACCGCTACTACCGCGCGTATAATTAACCCCATCCACACTAACATTACTTTAACGAATTATGCTCTAATTTAGGGGCATGAAGTTACTTACTGGTATTTGCTGTTTACTATTGATGGGCGCAGGCGCTAAAGCACAGGAAGCTGCCGACGATGCAGTGCAGGTGTATGTAGTAGACAGTGTGGAAGTGGGATCATCTGCCGTAAACAATATTGGCCCCGACCAGATAGCCATGATCACTATTGCAAGGGGCCGCAAGACCATTGAAAAGTTTGGAGAGCGGGCCGCTAACGGCGTTTTTTACCTGGAAACAAAACCGTTTGCCCGTAAACGTTATAACCGCTTATTCAGCAACCTGTCGCCCGCATATGCGGCCACCCTGCAAAAGCTGGGCAGCGACAGCAGCTTCCGGTATATTATAGGCGATAGTGTGATCACCACCAACCTGGAATCACAGCTGGCTGCATTAGAGCCAAAGGATATTGCAGCTGTGCAGGTATTAACCGACCCGGTGCTGATAAAACAGTACGGAATAAAAGAGCGGGAAGTGGGCGTGATTGTGGAAATGAAGTAGATAAGAGAACAACAGGCATCTATAAACGAAGAAGGAGGTATAATATACCTCCTTCTTGCTTTTGATCATCAGAACATTATTAGTTTGTATAACCCGGGTTCTGCAGCATGGTAGCAGCAGCAGGGCCGCCTGAGTACTTTCAACTTCCCCCAACCGCTAACAGCTAACTCTTTCACGTTGACTTCCGCTGAATGAACTTGCCTTCTAAAATGATCTGCTGCTTGCCTATTTTTCCTTTACTGGCGCCCAGCTGTTTCATAAGTAATGAGATGGC